>ENA-OOWK01000531-OOWK01000531.1-human-gut-metagenome-genome-assembly--contig:-NODE-531-length-26537-cov-3.733895_pt1 | contig 26537 bp, 28 predicted proteins | sample MGYA00241405_ERZ501317 | MGnify/ENA primary metagenome ERZ501317 (study PRJEB25962, sample SAMEA1972440) | human gut metagenome | biome: human gut; feature: human-associated habitat; material: faeces... | reverse complement strand
CGGCCATTAAAGAGGTCAGATCAAATCCCGTGCTCTGAATCTCTAACGGATACTCGGAGAGAGTTTCCTCCTCCACAGTCTGAATATAGGCATTCACCCCGGTGGAGAGCGCTAAGATTAGAGCAATCCCGATAATACCGATAGAACCTGCAAAAGAAGTCAACAAAGTTCTGGCCTTCTTTGTCCGTAGATTGTTAAAGCTCAAAGACAGAGCTGTCAAAAAAGACATGGAGGATTTCCCCATGTTCTGATGCTTAGGTTTCTCACAGAGTGACTCATCTACTTCAAATGGGTCTGAATCCGTTCGTATCTTGCCGTCCCGCAGATTCACAATTCGTGTCGCGTACTGTTGTGCCAGTTCCGGATTATGAGTGACCATGACCACAAGACGGTCTTTCGCCACTTTTCTCAGAAGCTCCATCACCTGAACACTAGTATCGCTGTCCAGTGCCCCAGTGGGTTCATCCGCCAGCAGAATATCCGGATTATTCACCAAAGCCCGAGCAATAGCCACCCGCTGCATCTGGCCGCCCGACATCTGGTTGGGTTTCTTATGGAACTGTTCTCCCAGTCCCACCTCCTCCAAGGCTTTCTTTGCCCGTTCCGTACGCTCTGCTTTTCCAATGCCAGAAATCGTCAGCGCCAACTCCACATTGGCCAAAACCGTCTGGTGCGGAATCAGGTTGTAGCTTTGGAACACGAAGCCGATCGTGTGGTTGCGGTACGAATTCCAGTCACGGTCCTTGTACCGTTTGGTGGAGACCCCGTTGATGATCAGGTCGCCGCTGTCGTACCGGTCCAGGCCGCCGATGATGTTGAGCAGCGTGGTCTTGCCGGAACCCGACGGGCCCAATATCGCCACGAATTCGCTGTCGCGCAGGTTCAGGCTGACGTCATCCAACGCCTTCTGTACGAAATCGCCGGTCTTGTATTGCTTGGAAATCGACTTGATCTGCAGCACGATGCTCCCCTTATTACCCATGGGTGGTTCGTCGTATGTCTCCATGATTTGCGATATGACACCACTGTATCCGACCCGTTCCCCCAGCGCCTCGTGATTCACTGCAAGCATTGGGAATAAAACCGACAACAAACGACTTTGCGTCGCTTTGACATGACGGAACCGTGACGGCCCTCGCGCGTCAAGTGTGTGTATCAAGCATGCTTTGCGTTTTTTTAGCGCCCCCCTCAGCAGTTTTCCCATACAGTCGAAACCATGACAGGACTCACTACATCTGAAGTCGAAGAACGCCGCGCGCGAGGCGAGGGCGAAACCGGGGCGCGAAGCGTCACCAAATCGACAGGCGCGATACTGCGCGAGAACATCTGCACGCTGTTCAACGCACTGAACTTCGCTATAGCGATACTGCTGTTCGCGGTCGGCGCGTACTCCAACATGCTGTTCATCGCGATCATCATCCTCAACATCGTCATCGGCATCGTGCAGGAATTCAAGGCGAAGAAACTCGTCGACGAGCTGACGATCCTCAACCAGCCGCACGCGGTGGTGCTGCGCGACGGCAAGGAGACGACCATCGAGGCCGGCGACATCGTCAAGGACGATGTCATGGTGCTGGATTCCGGCAAGCAGATCTGCAACGACGCCGTGGTCATCGACGGCCGTCTGGAAGTCAACGAATCGCTGCTGACCGGCGAAAGCGACTCCATCGACAAGACCGCCGGCAGCGAGCTGTATTCCGGCAGTTCGGTGATTTCCGGCCGCGCGTACGCCCGTGTGACGCACGTCGGCGACGAGAACTACACGAATTCGCTGATCAACGAGGTGCGCCAGGAGAAGCGCGTGCACTCCGAGCTGCTGGATTCGATGCGCAAGGTCACCCGGTTCACCAGCTTCCTGATCATCCCGCTGGGCGTGCTGCTGTTCGTCGAGGCGATGTTCCTGCGGCACTCCGGCACGTACGACGCCGTGGTGTCGTCCGCCGCGGCGCTGCTCGGCATGCTGCCGAAGGGACTGGTGCTGCTGATCTCCGTGTCGCTGGCCACCGGCGTGATCCGCCTCGCGAAGGCCAAGATCCTCGTGCAGAACATCTATTCGCTGGAGACGCTGGCGCATGTGGACGTGCTGTGCCTCGACAAGACCGGCACGCTGACCGAGGGTTTGTTCGAAGTCCGGGAGGTGCATGTTGCTCCGGGCGTGAATTCCGGGGAGCTGCTCGGATGGGTCGCTTCGGCCGAACGGACCAGTACGCACCCGGTGGCCCGGGCAGTCGTGCAGTATGCCGAGAGGGAGGGTGTCGCTCTTCTCGCTTCGGAGGGCGCAGTTGAAATCGCCGGACACGGCATTCGGGCCGAATTCGACGGGAAACAGTTGCTGGTGGGCAATACGCGTCTGATGGCTCGCTTCGGCGTGGAATATCCGTCGGAGGTCGATGCGATTCCCGAAACGATCGTCGTATGTGCACTCGACGGCCGGTATGCGGGCTATCTCGTGATTGCGGACAAGCCCAAGGAGGATGCCGCGCGTACCGTGGCGGAATTGAAGTCGCTCGGAATCGAGGACATTCGGATTTTGTCGGGCGACCGGGAGGCGCTGGTGGCGAATTTGGGCCGCACGCTGGGCGTTTCCGAGGCCCGGGGGGATCTCCTGCCCGAAGGCAAGATGGAGATACTCGAAGCGCTGCGCGGAGAGCCCGGCAAAGTCACGGCTTTCGTCGGCGACGGATTCAACGACGCTCCGGCTCTCGCAACGAGCGATGTCGGGGTGGCGATGGGGGCTTTGGGCAGCGACGCAGCCATCGAAACGGCCGACGTGGTGATCCAGTCCGACCAGCCTTCGCGTCTGCCTGCGGCGATCCGTATCGGACGTCTTACGCACCGCATCGTGCGGCAGAATATCCTGCTGGCGATCGGGGTGAAGGTCGTCGTGCTGACGTTGGGCGCACTCGGCATCGCAACCATGTGGGAAGCGGTCTTCGCCGATGTAGGCGTCACTCTGCTTGCGGTTCTGAATGCCGTGAGGGCTTCCAATCGTCGTTTTTAATGTGTATCTTGCACCTATGAACGAAAACGAATACATTTCCCGCCTCAAGGCCCGCGATATCCGTCCTACGGCGCTGCGGCTGTTGATTCTGCGTACGATGGCCGGATTCGACCGGGCTTTCAGCCTCGCGGATCTCGAAGAGGAGCTCGATACGGTGGATAAATCGACTCTTTTCCGTACGCTCACTCTTTTTCTGGCGCATCACCTGGTGCACGGCATCGACGACGGCACCGGTTCGCTCAAATATGCGCTTTGCAGCAGCGATTGCGATTGTGAAATCGACGACCTGCATACCCATTTCTATTGCACGCATTGCCGGCGTACCTTTTGCCTGCGAGGGGTAGCTGTTCCGCAGGTGGGCCTGCCGGACGGATTTTCGGCCGAAACGATCAATTTCGTTATCAAGGGGATCTGCGCCGACTGTTCGGGGCGGAACTGACAGGATGGATCGAGGCGGCTTGTCTGAACGACGAAACCCCGTCCGCCCCGGTCGGAAAGGTCGATTAAAGGTCCGGGAATTTCCGGAGGCTCCTTTCCCGCAGCGGATGTCAGCAGGTGGCGAGCTAGTTGCGGATCAGCGCCGGGCCGCAATTCGAAATGCAGGATTCGGGGTGGAATTGCACGCCGTGTATCGGCAGATTCCGGTGATAAAAGGACATGATGTGTCCCGTTTCATCGTGCGAACTTGCGATCAGCTCTTCGGGCATCGAGTCCGGATCGACGACCCACGAATGGTAGCGTCCTACGATCAGGGGCGGAGCGATTTTCTGCAGCAGCAGATCGCCCGCATCGGTTACGGTCAGCGTCGTCGGATGTCCGTGCAGCGGGGCCGACAGTTGTCGCAGTTCGGCACCGAATGCCCGGGCGAGCGCCTGATGTCCCAGACAGATCCCCAGCACGGGGATTCGCTGCCGCACGATCTGTCCGATCGCCGCCATAAGGTCGCCGGCCTCTTCCGGGATTCCGGGACCCGGGGATAGGAGTACCCCGTCGTAATCGCCGAATTTTTCGAAGTCGATCCGGTCGTTGAGTTGTATCGTAATATTCACCGGTTCGGACGATTCCCGAAGCAGTTGTACGGCGTTGTGGACGAACGAGTCGTAATTATCGATTACCAGTATCTTTTTCACGGCTACAAAAGTAACCTTTTTTATACCTTTGCGGAATAAAAATCGTCAGAATGGAAGCTCAGCTTGTCCGAAAAGCCGTGAATCGTTGTGCCGCGCAGGGAAAACCGTTCCTTTTCGGGGTCGATTTCGAATTGCGGGAGGGATTTTTCGTGGAGAATCCGCTCGTCTGCCGGCAGATTCCGTTTGCCTGCGGAGAGATTACCAATGTGCCGGATAGCTTCTCCGGGGAGGCGGAAATTACGCCCCGCCTGGAGATTCTGCATACCGATCGGGAGGCGTATCTTCGCCGGTTCGCCGTCATTCGCCGGGGGTTGCTTCGCGGGGACAGTTTTCTGACCAACCTGACCGAGCGGACTCCGATCCGAACGAACCTTACTCTCGAGGAGATCTTCCGCCGCAGCCGTGCCCGTTACAAACTGTTGCTGCCGGGGCGTCTGGTCTGCTTCTCTCCCGAGTGTTTCGTCCGCATTACGGACGGGGTGATCCGCTCCTACCCGATGAAAGGAACGATCGACGCTGCGTTGCCCGATGCCGAGGCCCGGTTGCTGGAGGATTACAAGGAGCGTTGCGAACATTACACCATCGTCGATCTGATTCGCAACGACCTGAACCGGATTGCCGATCGTGTGCGTGTCGAGCGTTTCCGTTACGTCGAGAAGATCGCTACCCTGCGGGGCGAAATCTTGCAGACGAGCTCCGAAATTGCCGGCGACCTGCGGTCGGGATGGCGGCAGGAACTGGGCGACCTGCTTTTCAGCCTGCTGCCTGCCGGCTCGATTTCGGGGGCTCCGAAACCCGCGACCCTGCGGTTGATCCGCGATGCCGAGGGGTCCCCCAGGGGATATTATACGGGGGTATTCGGCTATTTCGACGGTCGCGATCTGGACAGCGCGGTGATGATCCGCTATATCGAATGCGAGAACGGGCGGTTCTATTTCCGCAGCGGCGGCGGCATCACCGTGCACAGTGACCCGCAACAGGAGTACGACGAGGTCGTTACCAAAATTTACCTGCCGATTCCCTGATTGCGATGGACGAGTTGCTCTTCATAGAAACCATTCGAGTCGAAGACGGAATTTTCGTTCGTCCCGAACTTCATTTGCATCGTATGCGGCAGACGGTCCGCGAAGCATACGGCGTCGCCTCCGGTTTCGATTTGGCGGATGGTTCGATTCCGCTTCAGCATCGGAAGGGAACGGTGAAGTGCCGGATCGTTTACGGCCGGTCGCTGTCGGAGATTTCGTTTGCGCCGTATGTTCCCCGCGAGATTCGCTCCCTGCGGCTGGTCGCTGCGGACGACGAATTGGATTACCATTTGAAATATGCGGATCGTAGCGCCCTTGCCCGTCTTTTGCAACGTCGGGACGATTGCGACGAGATCCTGATCGTGCGCGACGGGGCGATTACCGATACCAGTTACAGCAACGTGGCGTTTTTCGACGGACGGAAATACGTTACGCCGGATACTTTCCTGCTCAACGGCACGCGGAGGCAGTACTTGCTCGGTACGGGAGTTTTAACCGAATGCCGCATTACGCCTTCCGACCTGGGCGGTTTCGAGCGGGTCGTGCTCATCAATGCCATGTTGGGAATCGAGGACGACCTCGCCGTTCCGATCGAACGGATTCGGGGATTATAACCGAAGGTAAGTGGCATAATCGCAGGGTTGCGGACCCTGCGTTTTTTATCGATCAAATCCGGCCTTTGGCGGGATTCAGCGGTATGTCAGTTTTGTCGTTCGTAATAGGCGATCCGGTCGCAACAGACTTTTTCCGTGATGTCGCGCATGAGTTCGAGGCGCGGGATCAAGGCGTCGATGTCGGTCTTGGTAACGACGAAATCCTTGTTGTAGCGGGCTTGTACATAGGCATCCTGTAACAGATTGAACAGGCGCCGCTCCTCCTCCGTATTTCGAGGGAAAACCGATACCAGTTGCAGCGTGTGCGTCTTGCAGCGATCCATCAGAATTTCCAGCGCATGATCTTTATAGCCGTAAAGGATATATACCAGCGGAATGGTACGCAGGTAATTTTCCGCAGCTTGATGTAGATGGAAAGAGGCCATTTTATATTTCTGCAACCCGGCATAGTAACGTGCTCCTAACAGAAAATCGCTGGCGAACTGGAATTTTTCGCTGAAATAGTCGCGGGCGATTTGCGCGATTTCCGCATAGTTCAATTTTCGGCATCGCGCCAGTTTGAACTCCTGCGAGGAGTAGAGCATGATTCCCTGCTTTTTGATTTCATGGTAGAAGTATTGTCCCAGTTCGAGGTTTTTATTCAGCCGGGAAATACTTTCGTTGATGAATTGCGGCCGGGTGTAAAATTCGCTTTGTTTGTTTTCGAAAAACCGTTCGGTGATGCGGGCGTAAACGTCGTATTCCTTCAGGCCGAGCCTTCGGCGCGTGACGATCAAAATGTCGTAGTCGCTCATGAAAAAGGTCGTCACCCCGTAATCCCGCCGACGGTCGCAATCGACGTACATATCCCGGGCGTAACTGCCGTAAAGAATAATCATTACGCAATCTTTTATTTCGTTTCGGATGATCTCCACAAGTTGATGCAGATCACGTCTTTTTTCCGCAGGCAGGAAGTTGATCGAACTTTTCATGCATACAAAGTTAGCAAGAAAATTGAAACGCCTAATTTTTACAATGAAATTAAAATACTATATTTGTGCGTAGTATTTTCGCGCGATGACGTTTGTTGTAGTGGGGCGGCGTGTGTCGTCCGGGAACAAATAAGCAGTTTGGATGCAATGCGGAAATACGGTAGTTCGGCGTAGCCGACAGACATAAAAGGGTACACAACTCTTATGCCTACCGTAAAATTGGGAATTTACAGTAATCAGGTGTAGCAGTTGTCTGTCCTTGTTATGCCCTGCTCGTTTCGACGGGAGGGGCAGGCAAGGGCGCAGGACAATCGACTGATTACGGGCTCCCAATGCCTTCGGTAGTAGATTGACACCGCGCCTTCTTTTCATTTTATATGCGAGAAGGTGCAAAATCCGATCCATAACATTTTATGTCCGGGGCCCAACAATTCCTGATATAGATTGATACATCCAAAGAAGCTGTAAATCAGAAAGTAAGAATTGCTCCTACGGAATAAGTAATTTTTGGTTGGTATGAAAAAAACGGATTATTCTTCCTGGAGAAGATTGGAGCGCGTGATTGAATCTTCTGGATTGACAATCAATTCATTCGCCAGATATGTCGGGTTGCCGCGAGGCGAAAATCTTTATCAGATCAAGCGGGGAAATTATGGAGTAAGCCTTGGTGTGGCTAAAAAGATCCATGCGAAATTTCCGCAGTATCCGATTTCCTGGTTGATGCACGGTGAAGCCGAATCCGCTGCTACGCCGGAAGGCGATGCTTTTGTCGTTCGGATTCCTGTATATCGGGACTCTTCCGTGGCGGAGTTTCCGCCCAAGGAGGTTCCAGAACGGTATCTGCTTCTTTCTGCCGAAGAGGCTCGGGGGGCTCAAATTGCATTATGCACGGACGATCAATTCGGAACGGTTTTGCAGCATTGGCTCGTGTTGCTGCGGGAGCCGGACGGAGAAGTTATAAACGGGAGAGTTTATTTCGTTATGACGGAGTGTTTCTATCTGTTTTGTTCCGTCTATCGTATCGAGGGGGATCCTGCTCGTCTGCGGTTGAAATCTTTGTTTGCAACTGCAGACGACGACCTGGAGGTCCGATGCGAAGAGATTTGTGTGATGTGGCCGGTTTGTGGGGCTATTTGCGGATTAAAATAGATTCGTAGTATACGGGTTTCCGAAGAATAGTGTTGTTTTTTGTCGGAATAGTCTTATCATAATGTAAATAGGAAGGTGTTTCAGAAGTGAATTTATGCTGAAAAAAATTAAATTCGCTCTTTCCGAAGGGATTTTGCATAATAAGAAAACACTGATTGCCGAACCTGGAAAAGAATAAGGCGATCGCTTTATTCTCTTATTTGTCAATCGAATATAAAAATAAAAAAGGATGGATTCGAAAAATCCATCCTTTTGAAAGTTGCTTTGTGCGGATAAAGGGACTTCCGCATGAATGTAAGCCCAATGTATATCAACGAATTGCGACGGCTTTGGCTTCTGTCCCCACATCGCCTACCGTCATTTTGCACGGTCTTGCGCCCGCCTGCCCGTTTCGCCTGCGCGGCCGCCGTATCTCCTTGCATGACATTATATTATTCTAATTGAATTATGCGGTTTGGATAATATCTTCCGGTTAATGCCCGATTACTGACGATGTGAATGCAGAGTATGGATATTTGTTTGTATAGTTCGGTTTTCGTATCTTTGTTTTGCTTTAATTTTAAATTGTTTTTATTATGAAACTGAGGTTGTGTTTTTTTATGCTTGCATTAGGGATATGCGGAGCAGTCGTGCAAGGTTGTGATGACAATGATGATAACTTGGATGTTCTTGATAAATTGCAGGCTGCATTTTCTCAGAAATATCCGGAAGCCAGTCCGAAATGGAAAACCCGGAGTAATTATTACATTGCGGATTTCCAGAACCAGAATTATGCAGCCGAGGCCTGGTTTACTTCCGATGCCGTTTGGCTGATGACCGAAACGGATCTTCCTCATGCGTCTTTGCCTGAGGCTGTTAAAAATGCGTTCAAGAACAGCGAATATGGACAGTGGAGCCTGGATGATGTGGATATGTTGGTGCGAGAAGGCATGGAGCCGGTCTATGTTTTGGAGGTAGAGCAGGGCCCGCGGGAGATGGATCTTTATTACAACGCGGAGGGAATTCTGATCAAGGCGGTGGAAGATTCGGAGGATGATTCCGAGGATTACCTGCCGGTTGAACTTCCCGAAGGGGTGAAAAATTTTCTGCAGGAGAAATATGCGGCATCCAAAATTGTTGAAACGGATCAGGAGCACGGGCAGTTTGAGGTGGATATTATTCATGACGGAGTTGCCAAGGAGGTGCTTTTTGACAACAGCGGGAATTGGCTTTCCTCATCTTGGGAGATCAGTCTGGATACTCTTCCGGAAGTCGTTAAAACTGCGATCCGGCAGGAAATCAACGATAATTATGTCGGTTATGAAACCGACGATGAGCCGGAACTGGTAGAAACGCCGGACGGGAATTATTATCGAATCGAGCTGGAAGCGGAAGATGACAGGGAGGTGATTCTCAAAATCCGGGAAGACGGCACTTTGCTGAAATAGATTCGTTTGCATAGGCATGCCGACAGGCAAATGAAAAATTCGCTTGGCAGCTGTTCGTATTATATCATCTGTTTTAATAGAACGATTTACCTATGAAAAAAATCGGTTTGCTGCTATTTTTGCGGTATTCACTTGCTCTTTGTCCGCACAAAATAGGCTTTCCGTCTTTATCGGAAATTCCAATCGGTATGCTTCGGTCGATTTGTCGGATTTCCGTCGGCGCCTCTGTGTGGAATACGATATTTCGGCAGAATCGCTCAATGATTATTACCGGCGTTGCGGCAGAGATTGGGGGCATGTGGGCCTTGCACTGGAGATCGCCTGAACCTCGGGACGAAGCATGCGCGATGTCTGTGACCATTACAAACGTTATAAATGTGAGGGCTGGGGGCGGATTCTGATCGAACTGAGAATCGGTCCCGAGTCGTCGTATCGTGTTCCGTTCTATGATCGGGTGCATTGTTATAGCGATTATTGGCACGAGCATTACGACTCCTATTGCAAACGGCATGGGAAGTATCTCCGCACAAGCACGGGTATAAGAAACACCCGAAATACGGGAAGCGGAAATACGGGAGATATCATGACGACGACGATGACGATTGAGTGACCGGTAATAATTCCATATAAATCATTATACGTATAATTGTTTTATGAAAAAGATTTTATTGGTTCTTGTTTGCAGTTTGTTTGCTTTCGAGACGGTTTCGGCTCAAGGGAAAAACGCCGTGGGATTACGGTTGGGAGATGGCGTGGAATTTCTTTATCAATGCGATCTTTCGTCTCGGAATTTTTTGCAATTCACGCTGGCGACTCCTCATTTTGAAGGGCTGTCCGTTACGGGAATCTATAATTGGCGCTGCTGCCGGTGGAATTGGACACCCCAGACTTGCGATTGGTATCTGAATGTCGGTGTGGGTGGAGCCTTGGGACTTTATGACTTTGACGATTCGGGTTTTTTGCTCGGTGTGGCCGGCTCCTGCGCTTTCGGCTGTCATTTCAAAAATGCCCCGATCTCTTTGGAGGTAGATTACCGTCCTGTGATCGGAGCTGTGATCGGCGGTGGACATGACGGCTTCTTTGATCCCGGATTCTGGAATTTCGGATTGTCCGTCAAATTCCATTTTTGAAACTATGAATGATCGTTATATATTCTTAATAGCCGTTTAAGTAGGAACGGCTATTCGATAAATCTCTGAACACGAACTGTATTGAAAAACAAATAAAAAGGTAGAAAAAACGAGAGATTTATTTTTGGTACTGATATACATATCTACACTGGAAAATCTTAGAAAGGTTAGTTCGAAAATCTTATGATTCTAACCTCTTGTAAATTACGTCAAAATGGTATTTCTGTTAAGTTCTGAAAGTCTTGTCCATTTCTGGAAATTGAAGTTATTTTCCCATTCTTTCCCTTTTTCCGTTTGGTGGCAATACAGGAGAATCACAAATGTCATTTGATTTATTTAAATAATGGATTATACCTATTTATACAAACATAGCTATCAGAGAATTGATGAAATTCAAAATTTGCTACCATATGATATCTTCATATCCAGCTATGTAAATTCACAGAGAGTGCAGGAGCCTGCAGATAACATTCAAGCAGGTCAAAAAATATGGTTTGCAACAGAAGAAGAAGGTCGGGATCTATATCTATCTGGAAAAGATGTTACGTTTGTCAAAGCGAATGAAGATTATGCTCCAATTACAGAAAAATTAGACACATTACAATTATCTGGCAAGTCTGTTTGTGTGGATGCAACTGGTTGCAGGGGCCCGTATTTGATGTTTCTAATGCGGTGCATGTCTATGTATAAGATTAATAAGTTTGATATATTATATACTGAACCCACACAATATAGATGTGCTTAAAACACTCAATTCTCTGACTTTTTTACGAAGTAAAACAGATGCATGGAAGGTCTGGTATCCATACGTCAAAGGACGACAATGATTTGCTTATTATAGCAGCAGGATATGATCATAGTCGTATTGTAGAGTGGCAACCAAAAAGAAAGGATGCAAGAAAAAAAGTGTTGTTATTTGGTTTTCCAGCCATTAGTCCTGGTATGTTTCAGGAAAATATCTTAAGAGCGCATGAGGCTGAAGCGGCTATAGAAACGGAGTGCTTTAAAGATATGGACTCGAATATATATGCACCAGCATATGATCCATTTGTTACAGCGCAGGCTATAAGTGAGTACGTTGAAAAGCAGAACAAGCGAGCACCCATTACAAATATCTACCTGTCCCCATTATCTACGAAACCTCATGCTCTTGGTATGGCTTGTATTTTTTATGGGAACATGGATTTAATAAAAACATTAGTCTGATTTATCCGTATTGTCAACAATATATAACTGATAATTCCGATGGAATTGCTCGTATCTGGCGATATGAAATTCAACTACCTTAAGTAAGAGAAAGCTAAACTATTAATATCGTAACACGAAGTAATAAAAATATATTTAAAGTTTATTGTGGGATTATAGGATAACCCAATTATATATTATAGTATGTTTGCAGTAAAGAAGACAATACAAATATGGCAAAGATTACGGTACGGGACACAAATGTTACAGTTATATTGCTCAATGAGAACGACTATATCTGTCTGACGGACATCGCGCGATACAAGAGCGACGACTCGAATGCGGTGATCGGCAATTAGTTGCGCAATCGGAATACGATCGAATATCTCGGAATTTGGGAAAGCCTGTATAATCCGGATTTCAAACCCCTCGAATTCGAGGGGTTTAGAAAGGAGGCCGGACTGAATGCCTTTACCCTGTCGCCGCAAAAGTGGATCAATACGACCAATGCCATCGGTATCATTTCCAAATCGGGGCGTTACGGAGGAACCTATGCTCATAAGGATATTGCGTTCAAATTTGCGAGCTGGATTTCCGTAGAATTCGAGTTGTATATCGTCAAAGAGTTCCAGCGGCTGAAAGAAGAGGAACAGAAACAACTCGGCTGGAGTGCCAAACGCGAACTGTCCAAAATCAACTACCGCATCCATACCGACGCGATCAAACAAAACCTGATTCCGGCCGAAGTGACCGCGAAACAAGCGAGCATCATCTATGCCAACGAAGCCGACGTGTTGAATGGGGCCATGTTCGGCATGACTGCAAAGACGTGGCGCGAGCAGAATCCCGACTTGAAAGGTAATATCCGGGATTATGCAACCATCAACGAACTGATCTGTCTGTCCAATATGGAAAACCTCAATGCCGTATTCATCGACCAGAAAATGCCTCAGGGCGAACGGCTCGTAAAACTCAACCGGATCGCTATTCAGCAGATGCAGGTATTGGAGAGCAATGACGAACGGAAACTACTGAAATAGCGCAATGGATCTCCGTAAGATCAACAGTTATATGATTCTGCTGGCGATAGTCGTTGTCGTCGGCTTGTTCGTGTCCACGGTCGCGCGACTGGTGATATTGGCAAAAGGGGTGGATGCAGGTACGGCGAATCTTGTTTTTCTGATTATGCTGGGTACCTGTGCGATAGCCTATCTGACCATTTTGGCAGCATTTTCCAGCATTGCGGATTTCATTGCCGATAAAATTCTCCCGAAGATAGCCCGAAAGAAGGCTCTTACTGCTGAAGCGACCAGGATTCCACCGATCGATGATATACCCGATTCGGATGTCGAGCAAATCAAGCAGGAGGCAGACAAACGATTTCTCGAACGGCAGAAAGAACAGATCGAACTGTTCCGACGTTATGGGCATAGAGAGGTAGGTCCCTACATCACTTCCGATGAACTTGTGCGTCTCGATCGCTACATCGAATATTATGCATGCAGGAATCCGGCTCGACAGAACTTACTCCTATTCGTCCGCAAAAGTTGAAAAATGCCGATCTATTCCATTTCGGATGGAACATGGCACACTATTTCGGACGACCGAAACAGGAGGTAGTGCCGTGGCTGAAATCCGCATTTGCTCCGCTTGCCGAGTTGGAGGATTCCTATATCAAAGGGAAACTATATTCACCACAGACACGTCAATTCACCATCCCCAACATTCCCGGCTATATGGCCGAACACGGCGGCTGATTTTCCCTTCAAAAAGATATTTCAGGGAGATTTTAAGGAGATAGCGAGTGTTTTTGATCTCCGAAAAATCTCCCTTTTTATTTGCCCCGGTTCCGATTGGACGGAACGAACGAATCCAAGTTTAATCTAAAAATTTCGATTATGAGTTTAAGGGATTTATTGGAGTCGGGGGCAAACGTCAGCGTGACGGTGACGCTCGACGATTTGAGAGCGATTTTCAACGAAGCGGCAAAAGGCGGAAGAATTTTTGGAGCGCTTAGGAATAGAGATCAAAGACCGCGAACAGGGTCGGGGAATGTGGATGAGATAGAGTAAAATCTATTTCTGCGTATAGCTTATATGGGCAATACCCCGAATGAGTGGTTGTTCGTCTGCGAATTATTTTCTATTTTTGTAACGTCGAGCGTAGTAATGCGTTCGGCAGACATACTGAAAGTGTTTTCGCACTGTCCTTGATAGAAAATCTGACAGTTTTCACAAGCAAAAGGATGGACGAACAGCACTCATTTCTTGTTTAGATTATGGCAAGGGATACGTTTAGTGTTCCCATACTCCATATCTACTCAAGTGTGGGGTATTGCGTCGTTTATTTTTGCTTGGGCTTTGTCAGAGCCTTCTATCAGATAAACGAAATCGACTCCACACTTGAACTGAATAACATTCCATATCTTTTTGATTATCAAATTATGCATTCAATAATTTTTGTAATTTGATACCGAAAAGTTCCCACAATTTATAAGTTTTCTAAGAAAAACAATACATTCTATCACACCTTTTTTCTATTCAAGAAATGTGCTCTTTTGCATGAAAGCAAATTTTGTTCGTCGTGAGTGCTCTGATATCGCAAAATTTAGCGTATTTTTGTAGCAAAATTCAGAGTGGTATGAAGTTGAACAGGATAAAAGATATTCTTGAGCAAAAGGGTATATCACAAACTTGGCTTGCAAAACAAGTTGGCAAGAGTTTCAGTACAATCAATAGTTACGCTTGCAACAGGTACCAACCGGATTTGGAAACACTTTTAGCGATTTCAAAGATACTACAAGTAGATTTGAAAGATTTGATAACTGACGAGAAAGAACGCCAATGATATAGATAACCGAATATTAAACTCCGAATTTTGATGAGTTGAACTTCCGATAATAAAATATTATATGAACATAGGCATTAGTCATGAATTATCAGAGGAAGATGTAAAGTTCCGCTATATCAACGATGCCATCACAAGCAAGGGATGGACAAAAGATAGTATTTTCATGGAACAACAAGTGAAATTTACCGATGGTAAAATCAGCTTGCATGGCAATATTGTACATCGTGAAAAACCAAAATTCGCTGACTATGTGCTTTATGTGAATAAAGCTACACCAATTGCTATTATTGAAGCAAAAGACACCAAGCATACTGTTTCCTATGGTTTACAGCAGGCAATGGAATACGCAAAAATGCTTGATGTCAAATTTGCGTTCAGTTCTAATGGGGAAGGTTTTGCCGAGCATGATTTTCTAACCGGACAGGAACGATGTTTCGGTATGGATGAATTTCCAACCCGCGAAGAATTGATTGAGCGGTATAAAAAAGGGATAAACGAAGGAAACGGGCTTAATGAACAGGAGGAAGCTGTCATTAACCAGCCATTGTGTAGTGGACAAAATATTTTCCCTCCAAGATATTATCAACTTAATGCTATAAATCGTACTATCAACGCCATTGCAAAAGGGCAAAACCGTATTTTACTTGTGATGGCTACCGGTACAGGTAAGACATACACTGCGTTTCAAATAGTTTGGAGACTGCTTAAGAGTGGATTAAAGAAAAAAGTTCTTTATCTAGCCGACCGCAATATATTGGTAGATCAATCCATTGAACAAGATTTCAAGCCTTTGGAAAAAGTAATCCATAAAATAGATTATTCCAAAGACAAGGATAAATTGAAGGAATTGCTTTCTCATCAAGTGTATTTTGCGCTTTATCAGCAACTTATTGGACAAAGCGATGCGAAAAATTATCAGGAACTTTTCCCTAATCCGGATTATTTTGATCTTGTAATTATTGACGAGTGTCATAGAGGAAGTGCCAAAGATGACAGTAACTGGCGCACTATACTGGATTATTTTTCCTCTGCAACTCACATAGGCATGACTGCAACGCCAAAAGAAACACGTTATCAATCAAGCATTGGATATTTTGGCGAACCTGTTTATACATATAGTTTGAAGAATGGGATAGAAGATGGCTTCCTTGCTCCGTTTAAAGTCATAAATATTACAACAAATATCGGAGATGAGTGGCGGCCAATCAAAGGTCAAAAGGATATTTACGGCAATGAGATCGAGGATCGAATATACAATAACAGTGACTATGATTATAACATCGTGATTGAAGATCGCCATAGGGAAATAGCACAAGAAATAACTAACTATCTCAAAAGCACAGATCGTATGGCAAAAACCATTGTATTTTGTGCTGATGAGACACATGCAGAAAGAATGCGAATTGCACTGGTTAATGCCAATGCAGATATGTGCAAAAAGAATCCCGACTATATAGTCCGCATTACCGGCAGCGATGAATATGGTAAAGGGAAACTAGATTATTTTATTTCTGTAGCATCAAAATATCCGGTAATAGCTACGACCAGCAAATTACTATCAACTGGTGTTGATTGCAAAATGGTCAAACTTATAGTCCTAGACCAGCAGATCGGATCAATGACAGAGTTTAAGCAGATTATAGGACGAGGCACCCGAATTCGTGAAAAAGAAGGTAAAACACATTTTGTAGTAATGGACTTTCGAAATGTAACACGCCTCTTTGCTGATCCGGATTGGGATGGTCCGATAGAGGTTGATCCGGATTATCCTCCGAAGCCATGTCCTGTTTGCGGCAAGTATCCTTGTATTTGTCCTAAGACTACTACGTCCTCGGCCTGCCCAGTCTGTGGTAAAGATCCTTGTGAATGCCCGACACCACCCCCGCAGCCCAAACCGATTGTGGATAAAAATGGTTGTGAAGTAAAAGTTATTAATAAGGTAGTTTCCGTTTATGATACAAATGGCAAATTACTTCGCACAGAAAGTATCACAGATTATACAAAAAAGAGTATTATCGACACATATGCGACAATAGAGACCTTTACCTCAAAGTGGAATGCACTAAAAAGGAAAAGTGAAATAACGGAAATGCTAAAAGAAGTCGGCATTGACATTACTACTCTGAAGCATGACCGGAATATGGATGATGTGGATGACTTTGACTTTATCTGTTATATTGCATATGGGAAAAAGACTTTAACAAGACGAGAACGTGCAGAGCAGGTAAAGAAACGTGATGTCTTTAGTAAATATGGAGAGCAAGCCAGGCTTGTTCTCGAAGCCCTACTTGACAAATATATGAACGAAGGAATTTCTGAATTGGAGAATATTGCGGTTTTGAAAAACGATCCGTTCAGAAAACTTGGCTCTCCAGCAAGCATCGCCAAACTGTTTGGGGGCAAGGAAGGTTATCTAAAGGCCGTAAACAATCTGGTTCAACTGATATATAATGCAGCATAAAAGAAAAGAAAAATATGAGTTTATCAAATTTCGTAAAAAGAATACGCAATATAATGCGCAATGATGCCGGTATCAATGGTGACGCACAGCGCATAGAGCAGATGGCATGGATGCTTTTCCTGAAAGTTTATGATGAAAAGGAAAATGACTGGGAAATGGAGGACGATTATCAATCTATTATTCCAGAAGAATGCCGTTGGCGTAATTGGGCTCACGATGATGGAAGTGGAAATGCTTTGACTGGGGATGACCTGCTATCATTTGTCAACAATGTGGTATTTGATAAACTCAAGAAGATAGAGATTACCCCAGATACACCTATCCGACAAGCAATCGTGAAAACTACTTTTGAGGACGCCAATCAATATATGAAAGACGGAGTACAACTCCGACAGGTTCTGAATGTTATTGACGATCTCGATCTTGGCAATTACGAGGAAAGCCACGCTTTCGGTGAAATTTACGAAAGCATACTCAAGGAAATGCAGTCAGCAGGATCTTCCGGTGAGTTTTATACACCGAGGGCCTTAACTGAGTTTATGGCGGAAATAATCAAGCCGCAGATTGGAGAAAAGATGGCGGATTTCGCTTGTGGAACAGGAGGTTTTATTACCAGTTGGCTTGGAGAACTTGACAAACGTGTGGTTACTGCTGAAGACCGGGAAGAGTTTAATCAATCTGTATATGGCATAGAAAAGAAACAATTCCCTTATATGCTGTGTGTGACAAATCTTTTGCTCCACGGAATAGATAAGCCATTGGTATTTCATGATAACTCTCTGACTAAAGATGTTCTCAACTATACAGAAGGGGATCAGTTTGATGTAGTGCTCATGAATCCCCCGTACGGAGGCAACGAGAAAGCCGATGTTAAGTCTCACTTCCCTTCTGATATGCGAAGCAGCGAGACTGCCGACTTGTTTATGGTACTTATTATGTACCGGTTGAAGAAGAACGGAAGGGCAGCCGTTATTGTTCCTGATGGTTTTCTGTTTGGCGCGGACAATACCAAGATAGCCATAAAGACAAAATTGTTGCGTGATTTTAACCTGCACACTATTATTCGTCTGCCAGGTAGTATTTTTTCACCGTATACACCTATCGCAACCAATATTTTATTCTTCAATAACGAAAAAGCAGACGATTCACCTATAGGTTACTCTACCAAAGAGACATGGTGCTATCGTTTGGATATGCCAGAGGGATACAAGCATTTTTCCAAGACAAAACCGATGCGTTTGGAGCATTGTAATCCTATCAAAGAATGGTGGAATGACCGTAAGGATATCATTATTGAGGACGGAAACGAGAAAGCTCGCTGCTATTCAGTCGAAGACCTGATTGGTTCTGACTGTAATTTCGACTTATGCAAGTTTCCGAAAGAAGATGAGGAAATTTTGCCTCCGGCCGAACTGTTGGCTGACTATTACAAAAAACGGGCGGCCCTTGACCATGAGATAGACAAGACGCTGGCCGAGATACAACGCATATTGGGAATCGAATTACCGCAGGAATAAGAAGCTTGTAACAATTGAAATGAGCATAAGTATGAAGGACTTAACGACATCCGATATAGATAGGCAAAATATATTAAATAACCGTTTTGCCGTTGAAAAGGTGCAATCCCAAATTGGTATTACTGGTATGCTTTTCAATGGAGAATACCTGTTCACCAAACAAATGGTCGCCGATTTCTATGAAGTGGACACATCCACAATAGACCGTTATTTGTCATCGCATGGTGAAGAGTTGAAACACAACGGATATGTTTTATGCAAAGGTAAACCACTGAAAGAATTTAAGTTGCAATTTGCTCACCTTATAAATGAGGCGAGCAAGACTACCCAACTTGGCTTGTTCAACTTCCGGGCTTTTTTGAATATAGGTATGTTGCTTACGGAAAGTGAAAAAGCCAAACAGGTGCGAAGTATTATGTTGGATTTAGTCATATCTACCATCAATGAAAAAACAGGCGGTGGCACAAAATATATCAATCGTAGGGATATTAATTACATACCTGCTGCTATCACAGAAGAAAATTACCGAAAGAATCTCACATCTGCCATCAGTCAGTGTGTAATTGGACATGTCACATATAAGTATTCTTTAATTACAGACTATATCTATAAGGCTATTTTCAAAGAAAACGCAAAGGAATACAGGGAGATACTGAAACTCGACAGCAAAGACAATGTTCGGCACACACTGTATGCGGAAGTATTACTTGTTATTTCTTCCTTTGAGAATGGTGTTGGGGCTGCCATACGAGAAAGGTATAAAGCAAAGCATGGTATGTGCCTTACTCTTGAAGAAGTGGAACATATCGTTAATGAACTAGCAGAGCATCCCATGCAGAAACCTTATCTTAATGACGCCCGGACAAAAATGGCTTCAAGGGATTACAGTTTCCGTGATGCTTATCATGGTAATATAGCAAATTATTTGAGAGCCGTAACCCCCGAAGAGTTTGAGCGGTTTATTGGCGATCAGTCAATTGATTTCGACCATATTTTGACTGAAAATAAAGACGTGCTGAAACGCTTAAAGCAAGCGGAAGATGAATGAGAAAATTGTTTATATTGACTACGATGAAGCCTTAAACATCTATGATAAGATGATAGATGCCAGTGATGGAGGCTTTGAAGGAGTACGTGACGAGGGTGGTATTCGTGCTACACTTGATTTTGTGCAGAACGATTTGTATTACCCGACATTTGCAGACAAACTGACCTATCTCATGTACAGATTCTGCTCTGGGCATTTCTTCAACGATGGGAATAAGCGTATTGCGCTGACTTTGGGCGCTTACTTTTTACACAAGAATAATTACTATTGGCACGCTTGCATCTGTATGCGAACATTGGAATCTATCATTTATCATGTGGCTGCATCGAATATCGACCAAGGCTTGCTACTACGCATCATAAACAGCTTTATGACAGGCAAAGATTATGATGAAGAATTGAAGATAGATATTGCCAATGCAATGAGCAAAGGAGAATTAGGAATACAAGGAGAGGATTACGGGCAAGATAAAATATGAAGACTATAAAGATTATATTATTGCTGTTCTGTGTCATTTTAGGGCTCAACGCTAAAGCACAAACAGTAGGTTATACTTATAAAGCACTTGCAGCCGAAGGTTGCAATATGGAGTATAGTGTGGCTAAGCAAGATACAATTTATTCAATAATAGCTACAGTGCGATCAGACAGGATGAATTTCCTTGCTGAACCAACTATGAAAATTCGGACATTCACAGATAAATACCTTGAACTACGAGGTACCGTAATTGGTAATGGAAGTCAATCCGCTGGTGTTATAAGTGGAAATATTGTAATCCCAATCACAGAAATAAGTTCTACTGCTCAATTTAGAATTACTCCACAGCAGTTTGAAATATTGAATGAAGGTGTGGCGAAAATTCGTTTGTCTATGACACCTATGAATCATGAACGTGCCTTCAAGAAAGATAAAATAGGGAAAAAGCTATATCAGTTATATCTGAAGGAAAAACAGAAATACGAAAACTTCTAAATCTGTTAGAATAAGATGAATGGAAAGCAATTAAAAAATAGTATACTACAATGGGCGATACAAGGAAAACTTGTATCGCAAGACCCTAATGACGAACCTGCATCTGTACTCCTTGAGCGCATCAGAGCAGAGAAAGCCAAGTTAATTAAAGAAAAGAAAATCAAGAAAGATAAAAACGAATCTATCATTTACCGTGGTGACGATAATTCCTATTATGAGAAGTTTCTCGCTACGGGTGAGGTGAAATGCATTGATGACGAGATTCCGTTTGAGATTCCGCAGGGATGGGAATGGGAAAGATGGGGTAATATTTCATTGTCAATCCAATATGGATATAATGCCCCAGCCATTGAAAGAGGTGATATAAAGATGGTCAGAATTAGTGACATTCATGAAAATGTAGTTCAATGGAAAGATGTGCCATTTTGTAATATAGAATCTGATGATGTTGATACCTACCTACTCAAAGAGAACGATATTCTTTTTGCAAGAACAGGCGGAACTGTTGGTAAATCATTTTTAGTTCAGTCTGTTCCAGAACCAGCCATATACGCTGGTTACCTCATAAGAACAAGATATTCACGAGAGCTATGCCCCCTATATCTTAAATCGTTTTTGGAAAGTCAATTGTATTGGGAACAATTGAAGTCTGGAACAATAGCTACCGCTCAACCCAATTGTAATGGGAAAACATTAGGTAGAATGCTTTTACCAATTCCTCCGAAAGCAGAGCAGGCTCGTCTTGCACAAAAATTAGCAAGCCTTACTCCTTTGTTTCAGCGTTATGCTAAGGCACAGCAGGATTTGGATAATCTTAATGAAAGTATAGAAGATAAACTAAGGAAGTCTATCCTTCAAGAAGCGATCCAAGGCAAACTTGTCCCGCAGATTCCGGAAGAAGAAACTGCACAAGAATTACTTGAGCAGATACGAAAAGAAAAGCAGAAACTCGTAAAAGAGGGCAAGTTGAGGAAGTCAGTCTTAACCGATTCTGTCATCTTCAAAGGTGATGATAACAAGTATTATGAGCAGATAAATGGGCAAGCCGTTCAGATAGAGTGTGATTATGACTTTCCTTATAGTTGGTCACTTGCGAGATTATCCTCAATTTGTGCTCTCATTGATGGTGAAAAGCAAGAGGGGCAGCAGTTGTGTTTTGATGCAAAATTTTTACGAGGCAAGCGTGCCGGAGAATATCAGCAGAAAGGCAAATTTGTCCACAAAGGAGATAATATCATCCTTGTGGATGGGGAGAATTCCGGCGAGGTTTTCACAGTACCTTGCGATGGCTATATGGGTAGCACATTCAAACAACTCTGGGTTAGTTCGGCTATGCACTTGCCTTATGTATTGAACTTTATCCTATTCTATAAGGAATTACTGCGCAAATCAAAGCGAGGCGCAGCCATTCCACACTTGAACAAGGAGATATTCTATTCCCTCATTATAGGCATCCCTCCATATAGAGAGCAACAACGAATATCAGCGCGGATAAACAAATTATCGCAACTGTTCAAATAGTTTCTCTAATTTGGAGACAATACGCTCTTGTTCTACAAGTGGTGGTATAGGTACTAATGCCGTCACGAGTCTCTCTTTGCCGATGTTGTAGAATGCTTGCCCAGACTTGTTTGTTATGGACTTCATAAACTCAATAGCTGAAGATGAACTCATAAATGCAAGGAGATATTTAGAAAGCGACTCTCCACCACCTAAAGGCCGAATGATAAAGACGAATCCTCCTACTGTTGTGTAAGGCATATCCAATTCAACTCTGGCCATTTTGCCTATATTTTCCAAACTCGTTACGGCCGGAGTGACTATATCATTATGCTTTAATAATATATCCTCTTTTACTTTGGATTGAGGGATAAATATGTCATCTGGTTTCGTACATAGTTGAAATGGCTTGATATTGCCGCCACGAAGGACACGAATACCACAATGTTCAGATTCCATTTCTTCCTTTTTGAAAGTCGCACCAGTACAGACGGAACAAAAGTTCTTCAGTCTTGTCCATATCCAGTTTTTCGGAATCTCAAATGGAATTTCATCAGTTATATCAATAACTTCTGTTCCTATCTGCTCATAATACTTGCTAATTGCTTAATCTGCTCTACAATTTTGTCTTGTTCTGATTTTGGAGGTAAGGGGAAGAATTTATTTTCTAAATAACCCGTTATAATTCGTTGCTGGTTAGCAGTACCTTTGAATTGCGCCTCATCAATGAAATATGGGCTTTTAAGGAAATAGAGTAAATACCAACGATTAATGGTCTCGCCATAAGGCCGCATAACTTTAAGTTCTGTAGACCCCGCGCCTATCCCATTTGGCAACCCTATGAATATTACAGACTTTCTATTCTGAAAGCAGGGTGTTATTTTAGCAAATACGACATCGCCATCTGCAAAATGGGTATAACCAGTTTTAATCGTTTTCCATTGTACCTCGTCATAAGAAAACTCAGACCCATATGTTGCACATATTTTTTCCATTGGAATAAAGGCGGAGATACAATTATCATCAGCAATATTCTTCGGGTTTATTTGAAATATATCTTTAATACGCACCCATTGCCATGAGGCTGGTATCTCAAAATGTATTTCATCATCAATACAGCGTAGTCCTTTTCCAACCTTCTCCCAATACTTGTTATCGTCACCCTTGAAAATGACAGAATCGGTTAAGGCAGACTTCTTTAACTTACCTTCCTTAACAAGTTTCTGCTTCTCTTGTTTAATTTGTTCAAGCAATTCTTGGGCTGTACCTTCCTTTTCAATCTGTGGAACAAGCTTGCCTTGAATAGCTTCTTGTAAAATGGATTTCTTTAACTTCTCATTTATTTCTGCATTAAGTTTATCTTGTGTATCCTGACTTGCAGAATACATTTCAATTAATGGCAGAATTTTTTGGATTTGTTTTACTATTCGATATTGTTCATTTAGTGGGGGAATAGGCATTAAATGAGAAATCAGTTTTTCTCTGGAAATATTAGGTTGTGCCCCACCTTCTCCTTTCTTAATAAAGTCCATTTGGCTACCCATTAAATAGTAGAAAAGGTAGTAATTGAACACACCAAATGGAGTGCAGGCACAACAAGCCTGATTTGAAGTCATCTCATTCCCTGCAATCGCAACCTTACCAATCGTTGCACCATACATAGCAATAAGGACATCACCCGCTTTATTCAATCTTAGCGAACATTCCTGTAATGCTTTTTCTGTAATCTTTATTTCTGTATCATAGACAACTCCATTATTAAGCTCACCAGTTCTTAGCCAAAGGATATTTCCTCCGTAATAATCAGAATTTCCCTTTGCAGGGGTTGCTCCAGCACCCCAATCTCCAATACTACCCATTCTGCACCATTCCCATCCAAATGGCAGGTCAAACGGAATCTCCTCGTCAATGCATTTCACCTCTCCTGTAGCGAGAAACTTCTCATAATAGGAATTCAAAGCACTAACCGCTCACTACATTATTAGTGATAACAATTTGTTTAACTAATAATGTAAAGAACATGAACAATGAAGATTTTGAATTGTATTTGCGTCAGGGGAATATGGCGGAAAATACCATCAACGCTTATCTTTATGCCATCAGGGAGTATTATTCTCGGCATAGGGAATTGAACAAGCGGAATTTGCTCATCTATAAAACTTATCTCATCGAAACCTTCAAGCCAAAGACTGTGAATCTGCGTATACAAGCTATGAATAAATACCTAGAGTGCATAAAAAAGCCGCGCTTGCGATTAAAATCGGTCAAGGTACAACAGCGTTCATATTTGGAAAATGTGATCAGTAATGCTGACTATATCTTCCTAAAGAACAAACTAAAAAGGGAAGATAATCTGACATGGTATTTTGTAGTGCGTTTTCTCGCTGCGACTGGTGCAAGAGTCAGTGAATTGATACAGATAAAGATAGAGCATGTCCAGATTGGGTATTACGATATTTATACCAAAGGAGGTAAAATACGCAGGATTTATATTCCCAAAACATTACGAAAAGAAACAGCCGAATGGCTAATCAAGACCAATCGCACAAGTGGTTACCTTTTCCTCAATCGTTTCGGAGAGCGTATCACTACAAGAGGTATTGCCCAGCAGTTGAAGAACTATGCTGTGAAATACGGACTGAATGAGAAAGTCGTTTATCCTCACTCTTTCCGTCATCGGTTTGCCAAGAATTTTTTGGAGAAATTCAATGACATATCTCTGCTTGCCGACCTCATGGGGCATGAAAGCATAGAAACTACTCGCATTTATCTGCGTCGTAGCAGCGCCGAACAACAAGAGATTGTAGATAAAATTATAACATGGTAATTAACGAAGCAAGATATTGCCCCATAGGATATTAATTTACGGGGCAATATCTGTTTATTGTTCGATAGCGTTTTTTACAGAATCATAGTCCCAATACAAGTTGTTCCCAATCCATTTTTCCATCGGAACATGAATACCTTTCCATTTGATCATTTCTGGGCATTTGTCCCTATTGACGAATGTTGATTTATATAGGACTATTATCTTTAAACCATCTCGAATTGCTTTTTCACATTCGAAATCAATATAACTTCGAGTATCTACTGTATGTCCTCTGCCACAAGTCCCCCAATAGCTATTATAACTGCCACAGTATTGACATCCTCCAGCTTTTAATTCTTTTGTATGGTCTCCAACGATAAGGATAAATGTTTTAGACGCATCCAATCGTTCGGCTAATGATTTTTTAATTGAGCAATTTAGACTCGAATCTCTTGCTTGTTTTAACTCATGAGCATCTGAAAATGTAAGTCCGTACCTGGAACTGTTATTCCATTTATATAATTCTTTGACGGCATCTTCATCATGATCCCAATCTGCAGCAATGTAAGTTTTTGTTCTGTAATTCATGACTAAAATAATTTTTTTATATCGTATAAATTAATTCTATCAATAGATTCTCTTGTCAGTACAATTGTTATGGGTTGATATATTTGAGCATTCGATGTGTTAAGTGTACAAAGAATGCAACGGAGCAATTGAAATTCATTTTTATCTGTAATGCGTGTTATTCCTCCACCTAGTAACGGTATGGTAATAGGTCTATTTGCATAAACTCTACTTATTTCCTTCCACATAGTTCTAAGGCAAATTTCATAATCGTTGTGAGATAATAGAGCTTGATTATTTTCGAAATGAGAAAATGCTAATAACATATAATCCTGATAAGCAATAATCCGCCCTAGCGAATAACAGATTCTACCTGCTTTCGTTTTTTTCCTCATTCCAGGCACATCGTCAGCTTCGTTAATTTTTCGGTTCAAATCATCAATATCTTGTAATCTCTCTATGAATTTTCCATTCAACGAGTTTCGAGCAATAACGACATCATCTACAGTGGTATCAAAAAATTCATTAAAAGGGATTAATTTCCAATCTGTTGACTCAAATATATCCCCTTCTTCAATTTTAACATTGATTCCTTTTATTTTTAAAGTGATTGAATGGTCTGCTCTGAATGCCTTTACTACAGATATTATAATCCAAAATAATAAAAATACACCCACAATAACCAAGCCTTTCTCCCACCATTTCTGTATATTGCAAATATCTGTAATGCTAAAATTAGCGATAGCACAAATAGTTTCTATAGCAGCAATGAAACTAACTGCGTACAAAAAACTGTCTTTCCAAAGTGACTTACTATATAATTTTGATAATTTCATCGTTATATTTTTGTATCCAATACAAAAGTAGATATTTTTCTGCTAATCTATCTATTGAATTGATAGCTTTATCGTTTCAATCCTTTGGGTTTCTTATCATTCCACGGAAGTTCCGAAGACGCCCCTCCACCACTGGTACCGACATGGGGCTGTGCCGGACCACCGGCTGCAAGGGTGAAAGCCGCACCTAGCAACTCTGCCTGCTTTCCATTTACCTGTTCCTGTGACTCGAAGACAGCATTGACAAACTCCTCGTCCGTGATCTGGCCGTTGAAATGTCTTTGAGCCACATCATAGTCTATCTGGAATTTGATATTCTCAAAAAGTTCCTCTCCGACCCGTGTC
>ENA-OOWK01000524-OOWK01000524.1-human-gut-metagenome-genome-assembly--contig:-NODE-524-length-26924-cov-1.771447_pt1 | contig 26924 bp, 23 predicted proteins | sample MGYA00241405_ERZ501317 | MGnify/ENA primary metagenome ERZ501317 (study PRJEB25962, sample SAMEA1972440) | human gut metagenome | biome: human gut; feature: human-associated habitat; material: faeces... | reverse complement strand
GATCTGGCCAGGCGCGTGGGCTACCGCAACGCGGGTACGATCGAATTCCTGGTGGATAGCGACCGTAACTTTTATTTCTGCGAAATGAATACCCGCATTCAGGTAGAGCATCCTGTTACGGAGTTCGTTACCGGATACGATCTGGTAAAATGGCAGATCCGTATTGCAGCAGGGCAGAAGCTGGAATTCTCCCAGAAAGATGTTCACCTCAATGGTCATGCAATCGAGTGCCGCATCAATGCGGAAAATCCAGAACTGAATTTTCGCCCAAGCTGCGGCAGAGTTACCCTGCTCCATGTTCCAGGGGGACCATGGGTACGTTTTGATACAGCACTGTATCAGGATTACTTCGTTCCGCCGTACTACGATTCGATGATTGGAAAGCTGATTGTTTTTGCAAAGACAAGGGAAGAAGCAATCCGTAAGATTCAGGCAGCACTTTGCGAGCTGGTCATTGAAGGTGTCGATCACAACAGTGAGCTGCACATGGAGCTGTTAAATGATCCAGAATTTAAGTCCGGAGATTATTATACCGATTTTATGGCAAAGAGAAGCCGGTAAGATTACCGGTTTTCTTTGCATAATGGAAACGCGGGACGTTCCCGCTTCAGAAAGAGAGGGTGTCCATGCTTTCGAAAAAACTGTTTCAGAAACCGAAAAATGATTTGGAAAATCCAGGACGCAGCACCAAAGAAAGTCATCCGTCAGTTCCGGATGAACTGTGCTTGTCCTGTCCGAAATGCAAAAATATCCTGTTTGTCAGTGACTTAGCCGAGGAGTACAGCACCTGTCCAAAATGCGGCCATCTGTTTCGGATGAATGCCCGTCAGCGTATCAGCATGATTGCAGATGACAAAAGCTTTGTTGAGCATGATCGCGATATGCACTCGGTCAATGTACTGGATTTTCCAGGTTATGAAAATAAATTAAAGCACGCAGTCTTAAACAGCCGTGAAACAGAGGGTGTTGTCTGCGGAAACTGTACCATCGGTTCTTATCCTTGCTGTTTGTTTGTGATGGAGTCCGGATTTATGATGGGCAGTATGGGTTCGGTGGTCGGTGAAAAGATCACGAGATTGTTTGAATATGCGACCAAACATTCCCTTCCGGTCATCGGTTACACCGTTTCCGGTGGCGCCAGAATGCAGGAAGGTATCCTGTCACTGATGCAGATGGCAAAGACCAGCGGTGCGGTCAAACGCCACAGTGATGCAGGAAACCTGTATGTAACCTTCCTGACCGATCCAACAACAGGCGGTGTATCGGCAAGCTTTGCGATGGAGGGGGATATTATCCTTGCAGAACCAGGCGCATTGATTGGCTTTGCTGGTCCTCGCGTTATCGAACAAACAATCCGTCAAAAGCTGCCAGAAGGGTTCCAGAGGGCGGAATTTTTACAGGAAAAAGGCTTTGTGGATGCAATCGTAGAGCGTCCGCAGCAGAAAGAATATTTGACAAAGATTCTGGCACTGCACGCACCGTTTGTGCACAAAGAAGAACGAGAGGAGACAAGTGCGGATGGAAGCTTATAAAAGGGTAGCGGCGGCAAGAGCAAAAGGCCGCCCGAGTGGAAATGACTTTATCCAGAATATTCTGGAAGGATTTTTAGAATTTCATGGCGACCGCCGCTTTGCCGACGATCAGGCAATTGTTGCCGGAGTGGGCTGGCTGTATGATATGCCGGTCACTGCGATTGCGATTGACCGTGGAAAGGATACCAAGGATAAAATCAAACGAAATTTTGGCTCCGCACATCCGGAAGGCTATCGAAAAGCTCTCAGACAGATGAAGCTTGCTGAAAAATTTAACCGTCCGGTTATCTGTTTTGTGGATACAGCGGGTGCATATTGTGGTATCGGTGCAGAGGAGCGCGGACAGGCGCAGGCTATTGCGGAAAATCTGATGGAAATGATGACACTGAAGGTACCGATTATCTCCATTCTGGTGGGAGAAGGCGGAAGCGGCGGTGCTTTGGGTCTTGCAGTATCGGATGAGGTGTGGATGCTGGAGAACGCAGTCTATTCGGTAATTTCACCGGAAGGATGTGCAAGTATCCTGTGGAAGGATGCAAGCAAAACCAAAGAAGCAGCACAGTGTTTAAAGCTGACTGCAGAAGAACTGCTCAATTTAAAAGTGGTAGAGCGTGCAATTCGTGAGCCAAAAGACCCAAAAGAAGGATTTGATAAGCTTTACCTTCGCCTGAAAAAAGATCTGTACAGCGCACTGACACAGGGAAAACGCCTGTCTCCTCAGGAGCTGACAGAGCGTCGTTATCAAAGATTTCGCAGAATGGGGGCGATTGAGGAATGATCCGCATTGTAACAGACAGCACGGTCAATGTGACCAGGGCACAGGCTGCAAAATTGGGACTTCAGGTGCTGCCGATGGGATATATGGTGGACGGTCAGCGCTACCTGGAAACTTACACCGACTGTAATGGAAGTTTTGAGGCACTGCTGCAATCGAAAAACTTTTTGACCAGTCAGGTGTCGTTTGAAAGCTTTGTTTCCTGTTTTTCAGAGAGCATCCGACGCGGAGATGAGGTACTGTGTATCGTTATTTCTTCCCGTTTGAGCGGAACCTATCGAAATGCTTTTGCTGCAGCGGCACAGATTAATTCCGCTTTCCCACAGGGACAGGAAAAGGTCATTGTAGTGGATTCGCTTTCCACAGCTGGCGGCATGCTGCTTCTGTGTGAGGAAGCAATCAAAATGATTGGACAAAAGCTGACGCTTCATCAGCTGGCACAGCAGGTGGAGGAATGCAGAAAGAAAATCAGTGTGGTATTTTCTTTGGACAGTATGGATGCCTTGCGTAAAAGCGGAAGAATTGGTATTGTGCGTCAATCGGTCAGCACGATTTTGAATATCCGTCCATTGCTTCGTTGTCAGGATGGTGCCGTTGTCTCACTGGGAACAGTCAGAGGCCGTATGGAACAGATCCGTAAGATGATGCAGGAAATCAAACATACTCCGGAACGAATTACTCTGAATGTTCCGCAGCAGAGTGCTTCTTTGCCGATGCTGGAACAGGAATTAAAAGAAAAGTTTCCAGGAGTATTTATTGAAAAAAATGATTTTGGTCCGGTGCTCAGCCATCACCTAGGAAGAGGGCTGTTGGCATTAAGCTGGATTGAGAAATAACAAATACACCCAACCGTATTTCTATCAGACGAAAGATGGTTTGGGTGTTTTTTTATGCAAAAATATTATTTTTTGAGGAAGAAGATAAAAAACGTTGGTTTTTATTAGAAAAATCTTTTTGTGCAGTATGCTTATTAAAACATATGTAAAATGAACACTGTGTGTATAAATGAAATGAATCAAAGAGAATAAAAAAGGGTACTATAAAAAAAATCTATATCGATTGTTAAAAAAACATCATATTTGACTTAAAAAGGCAGAAATGAATAAAAATTGCAAATAAGTAAACGGTAGTTAATTGAAAAAATCCATATAAGGGCCTTTTGGATATTTTGCAAATTGAAGTGAATTTTTTATTTCGCTAAAATGTAAACGATGTATTAAAAGAGTCATAAATTGTCTCTTTTGGAAAAGTATTTAGGAGGGTCAATCATGAAAAAACTGATCAGTTTGCTTCTGACAGCAGCGATGCTTACAAGCTTTGCACTGACAGGCTGCGGCAGTGGTTCCACTGAAACAACAACAGCAGAGGGAGGACAGACAACGGAAGAAACAACCCAGGAAGAAACTTCTTCTGATGACAAAAAGGTTTTTGTTTATCCGGCAGACCAGGATGTTTCCAATCTGCTTCCATCTTCTGGTGGTTCGGATTCTGTTGCTGTTATGTACAAACCACTTTATGATCCGCTTTATATCATCAACAATGCTGAAACCAGATATTATCTGGTCGACAAACTGGAAGTGTCGGATGATGGCTTAAACATCAAACTGCATTTTAACGAAAATGCAAAATGGCATGATGGAGAGCCAGTTACCGTAGATGACCTTCTGTTTACTTTAAAATATTTTACAGAAGGTGCAACCAAAACCAGCACAACCTATAGCAAAATCAATGGTGAAGATGTTATTTATGAAAAAGTGGATGACTACAATGTCAACATCACACTTCCATCTTACCTGAGTAAATTTGTTACCACCCTTGGAAGACTCTGCATCTATCCAGAACATGTGTTTAATGGAGATGTTACCACTGTTGAGACTTCGGATGCTGCAATGCAGGGAATCGGAAACGGTCCATTCAAACTCAAAGAATGGAACAAAGGCGAAAATATTATTTATGAAAAGAATACCGATTATTACCGTGGCGAAGCAAAAATCGATGAACTGATCATGAAAATTATCCCAGATAGTTCTGCAAAAGAAGTTGCATTCCAGAGCGGAGAAGTTTCCTGTCTGAGAATTTCCAGCAAAGAAAAATATGAGAAATACTCTGCAGATGAAAACTACGAAATTTATGATACACCAGAGTGTCGTGTAAACTATTTCACCTGCAACCCAATGAGCAGCAAAATTACATCTAAAGAAGCAAGAGAAGCTATTTTCTATGCAATCAATCTGGATGAGATCATGGATACTGTTTATGGTTCGGATATTATGAGCCAGCCAGGTAAGACCGTATTCTGCGATCAGAACCTCTATTTTGCAAAAGAGATGGAAAACTACCCATACGATCTGGAAAAAGCAAAAGAACTGGCAAAAGAGAGCGGTCTGGATCAGGTAACCCTGAAATATATCTACAACAATCAGCGAGTTGGTATGCCGGAAGTAGCAATTGTTATTCAGCAGCAGCTGAAAGCAGCAGGCATCAATGTAGAGCTTCAGGCCATGGATTCCCCATCCTTCTTCTCCATGTTCTTCCAGTGGACAAGCGGTGATGCATCGACTGAATGGGATCTGGGAACCAATGGTTGGGATTCCTTACAGGGTGACCCATCAACTCAGATCGTAATGTATGCTACAAATCCACAGGTAACTAACTGCAGCCAGGAAACAATTGATATGATCAATGCGGCAATTGCAGAACCAAATGAAGAACTGCGCGAACAGAAATTCTTAGAGTTCCAGCAGCTGATTCAAGACGACTTTACCATCTACCCAATTTCCTGTCCAAACTATGTTTGGGTTACTCAGAAAGGTGTAACCGGATTGGATACCATCAACTCCATGGTACCATTTGAAGATTGGACATTGATTGATGTAGCATAGAATAAAAAAGAGTTATGTATGAGAGTGGAGATGGAAATATCATAATCGTATAGGAGAGAAGAGTAATGAAAAAATTAATCAGTCTTCTCTTGGCAGCGGCAATGTGTTCGAGCATTGCCCTGTCAGGATGCGGTAGTTCCAACGACATTCAAACAGCTCAATCAGAAACAGAACAATCAACGGAAGAAGAAACGACAGAAGATGTAAGCAAGGATAGCGAAACAAGCGAGAAAAAAGTTTTTGTCTATCCGGCAGATACTGATGTGTCCAATATGCTTCCTAATGCAGGAGCTTCCGATTCCATCACTGCGATTTGGCAGCCATTGTATGACCCACTTTATACAATTAGCGGAGACGAGGTTCGCTATTATCTGGTAGATCAATATCAGGTATCTGATGATGGCCTCACCATTCAATTGCATTTTAATGAAAGTGCAAAATGGCATGATGGAGAACCTGTTACGGTGGATGATCTTTTGTTTACTGTAAAGTATATGGCAGAAGGCGCAACCAGAACAAAAACGACCTTCACCAAAATAGGAGATCAGGAAATAACATATGAAAAAACGGATGATTACAATGTTACCATAACTCTGCCAGAATATCAGAGCAGTTTCCTTACTGTACTAGGTAGGCTGCATCTGTATCCGGCACATGTTTTTGATAATGATGTTTATTCTGTCGAAACTTCGGACGCAGCAATGCTGGGAATCGGTAATGGCCCATTCAAACTCAAAGAATGGAATAAAGGCGAAAATATTATCTACGAAAAGAATCCTGATTATTATCGCGGTGAAGCAAAAATCGATGAACTGATCATGAAGATTATTCCGGATAATTCTGCAAAAGAAGTTGCATTCCAGAGCGGAGAGGTTTCTTGTCTGCGAATTACCAGTAAAGAAAAGTATGAAAAATATTCTGCAGATGAAAACTATACTGTAACGCAGACACCAGAATGTCGTGTCAACTATTTCACCTGTAACGCAAGAAGTACCAAGATTACGTCCAAAGAAGCAAGAGAAGCTATCTTCTACGCAATCAATTTGGACGAAATTATGGATACTGTTTATGGTTCTGAGCAGATGTCGGAAGCAGGAAAGACAGTCTTCTGTGACCAGAATCTCTACTTTGCAAAAGAAATGGAAAATTATCCATATGACTTGGAAAAAGCAAAAGAACTGGCAAAGAAGACAGGTTTGGATCAGGTGACCCTGACTTATATTTACAATAATCAGCGAGTTGGCATGCCGGAAGTAGCAGTTGTTATTCAGCAGCAGCTGAAAGCAGCTGGTATCAATGTGGAACTGGTAGGATCGGATTCTGGAGCATTCTTTAAATCGTACTTTTCTTGGATGCTTGGAGATACTGATACCAGCTGGGATCTGGCAACTAACGGATGGGATTCCATGCAGGGTGATCCATCTACCCAGATTACATCATATGTAGGAAATCCAGAAGCAACCGATTGTCAGGAAGCGACTGTAGAAGCTTTAAACGAAGCAATTCATGCAACAGATGAATCAGTCCGCGAGGAAAAATTCCTGGAATTCCAGCAGTTAATTCAGGATGATTTTGTTATTTATCCAATTTCCTGTCCTAACTATGTATGGGTTGCACAAAAAGGTGTAACTGGATTGGATACTATCAATTCCATGATTCCATTTGAGGATTGGACATTGATTGATGTAGCGTAATAAAGAAAAAGTTAGTAAAAGGCCTCTCCATCCAGGGGAGGCTTATTTACAATGTAAAGATGATGGGATTTTAAGTAGAAATGCGGGGGAATTTGAAATGAAAAAATTTTGTCTGAAGAGAGTGGTAGAATCAGTTATTGTTCTGATTCTGATCTCTTTCTTCTCATTTGGGGTTATCGAACTTGCCCCAGGTGATATTTCTTCCATGTATATTTCTCCTACGATGACCGAAGAGGAGAAACAGGCTACCATTGAAAAATTGGGGCTTGACCGAAGCATGGGAGAACGCTATGTTGAGTGGTTTAAAGGCGTGCTGCAGGGGGATTTTGGTGTTTCCCTTTCCAACAAACGTCCAGTAGCAGAACAGTTTGCGGAAAAGCTTCCGGCAACAATCCTTTTGATGAGTGTATCATTGGCTCTTTCCCTGATTATATCTATTCCTCTAGGGTTAATAGCAGGACTAAAGAAAAATACGATTATTGATAGGATTATCAATCTGATTGCCTATATCGGGGTATCGATTCCTTCCTTCTGGCTTGCGATGGTCATGATTATCGTATTTTCCCTGAAACTGCGTTTGCTGCCATCCTCGGGTATGCATACAATCGGTGTGGACAGCGCGTGGGATACCATCAAACATCTGATTATGCCTGCCTTTACCCTCTGTATTGGAAACCTTGCAACCTTTACCCGATATATCCGTTCCAATACAATCGGGCAGCTGGAAGAGGAGTATGTGTTGACAGCAAAATCCAAGGGAACCAGCAAAGGAAAGATTTTGTTCCGTCACGTCTTAAAAAACTGTCTGCTCCCGATCATCACATTGATAGGAATGCGTCTTGCATCGCTGGTAGTTGGTTCTTTTATTATCGAATCTATCTTTGGTTGGCCAGGACTTGGAACACTGGGAATGTCCGCAATTCAGTCCCGTGATTATCCAATGATTATGGCTTATACAATGCTGTCGGGAACCATTCTGGTTTTGGGCAACTTCCTGGCAGACATTTTGTATGCATTTGCAGATCCAAGAATTAAACAAGGAATGGGTGAAGCACATGGAAGATAAAGCAATCAAGATAAACACAAGCAATGTTCTTCCAGATGACGCATTTGAAGACGTTGTAAAAGAAAAACAGCCAGCAGGTACAAGTTATGACCGAGGACTGTGGTATGATATCTGCCGTAGCTTTAAAGAAAACAAGGTTGCACTGGTTTGTCTGATTATCCTGATTATTATTGCAATCGCTTCTTTGCTGGCACCTTTGTCCCCTTATGATCCGGATGCAATCGATGCAACCCAGAAGCTTTTGCCTCCATCCAAAGAACATTGGTTTGGCACCGATGATTTTGGCAGGGATTATTTTACAAGAGCTCTCTATGGAGGACGTGTTTCGTTGACCGTAGGGCTGGCATCCATGATCTGTACCACGATTATTGGTACTCTGATTGGAACATTCAGCGGATATAAGGGCGGAAAACTCGATATGGTTCTGATGCGATTTACCGACATTTTCCTTGCACTGCCAAGCTTTTTGCTGATGGTTGTGCTCAACACCCTGTTTTCTCCAGGCATGGTAACGCTGATTGCAGTTTTAAGCTTGTTCAGCTGGGCATCCGTTGCCCGTATTACCCGTGCAGAAACAATGTCTTTAAAACAGAAAGACTTTGTGCTTGCGGCAAAAAGCATGGGAGCAAGCCACACCGAGATTATTTTTAAACACATTATCCCAAATATGAGCGCATCCATTATTGTAGCGGGAAGCCTTGGTGTTGCGGGCGCAATTTTGACAGAGTCGTCCTTAAGCTTTTTGGGATTAGGTGTTCAGCTGCCGCAGTCTTCCTGGGGAAGTATGCTTCAGCTTGCACAGAAATATATTCTGGATCGTCCGAGCATGGCAGTTTTTCCCGGTCTTTTGATTTTATTTACGGTACTTAGTTTTAATATTATCGGCGATGTCCTGCGCAATGCGCTGGAGCCGAAAATGATTAAGTAAAGGAGGTTGACTTGATGGAACAGTTATTGAAGGTAGAAAATCTTCGGGTTTCCTATCACAGCTATGCAGGCGAAGTTCAGTCGGTGCGCGGAGTCAGCTTCGAAGTGAATAAAGGAGAGACAGTCGCTGTTGTAGGAGAATCCGGCTGCGGAAAATCGGTTACTTCCAAAGCGATTATGGGTCTGATTCAGTGCCCTCCGGGAGAGATCAAAGAGGGAAGTCATATCTATTTTGAAAATCAGGACCTGCTTTCTTTTCAGGAAAAACAGTGGGAGAAATACCGCGGTGCAGAGTGTTCCATGATTTTTCAGGATGCTTTGACTTCGTTAAATCCTACCATGAACATCGGAAATCAGATTATTGAAAATATCACCAATCATAAAAACATTACAAAACTGGAAGCGAAAAAAGAGGCAATCCGCCTGCTGGAACTGGTAGGAATTCCAGAGCCGGCTGCCAGAATCAAGCAGTATCCGCATGAGCTTTCCGGAGGCATGCGTCAGAGGGTCATGATTGCGATTGCACTTGCCTGCAATCCAAAACTGCTGATTGCGGATGAGCCGACCACAGCGCTGGATGTAACCATTCAGGCACAGATCATCGATCTGATTAAGCAGCTTCAGCAAAAGCTTGGAACATCGGTTATCCTGATTACCCATGACTTAGGGGTCGTCGCAGATATTGCACACAGAATTGTTGTCATGTATTCCGGTAAGGTAGTGGAACAGGGAAGCAGTGAGGACATTTTCTATCGACCAAAGCATCCATATACCTGGGCATTGCTGAAAGCAGTTCCGCGCCTAGATTTACAGAACAAGCAGCAGCTTGTTTCCATTGAAGGAATGCCGCCTGATTTGATCACACCTCCTGTAGGATGTCCTTTTGCAGAACGTTGTCCGCATACCATGAAGATTTGTCAGACAACACCACCGCCCACCTATCATTTTGAGGATGGACATGAAGCAAGCTGCTGGCTGCATCATCCACAATGTAGGAAGGAAAACTTACCATTTGTTGCAGGAGGTGGACAGGAATGCCAGGAGTAAAAGACAGTGAAGTAGTGCTGAAAGTAGAGCATCTGAAAAAATATTTCCCGATGGGAAAACATGCTGTTTTAAAAGCAGTGGATGATGTTTCTTTTGAAATGAAGCGCGGAGAAACATTAGGAATTGTAGGAGAATCCGGCTGTGGAAAGACAACCTGCGGACGTACCGTAATCGGTTTATATGATAAAACGGATGGAACAGTGTTGTACAAGGGAAAAGATGTTCATGCGATGAAGGGAAATGAACGAAAGGCATTTACCAAAGAAGTGCAGATGATCTTTCAGGACCCCTATGCATCTTTGGACCCGCGCTTAAAGGTAAACCAGATTGTCGGAGAAGGAATGCGTATCCACAAGATGTATTCGAGCAACGCAGAAATTCAGGACCGAGTGTTTGAGCTTCTGGATCAGGTTGGACTGAATCGGGAACATGCAAGCAGATATGTCCATGAATTTTCCGGTGGACAGCGTCAGAGAATCGGCATTGCAAGGGCACTGGCACTTGATCCGGAATTCATTCTCTGCGATGAACCGATCTCTGCACTGGATGTTTCCATTCAGGCACAGATCATCAACCTCTTGATCCGCCTGCAGCAGGAAAGAGGTTTGACCTATCTTTTTATCGCGCATGACCTTTCGATGGTAAAGCATATTTCTGACCGTGTAGGGGTTATGTATCTCGGTACTATGGTAGAGATGACCACTTCAGAAGAACTTTATACTAATCCCGCACATCCATATACCAAAGCGTTGCTTTCTGCAATTCCGATTCCGGACCCAAAGGTAGAACACGAAAGACAGCGCATTATGCTCAGTGGAGACGTTCCAAGCCCGATCAATCCTGCTCCTGGATGCCGCTTTAAGGGAAGATGTCCTTATGCAAGCGCAAAATGTTCGCAGGAAACTCCTGTACTGCATGAGATTGCACCAAAGCATTATGTAGCGTGCCATCTTTATTAGGTCGATTCATCCTAAAGGATATATGAAATGGAGGTTATTTTGATGGAAGTTATTAAGACCCTTCCGGCTATTTTTGAAGAGTTCAGTGAACAGCGCCGCAATTCTTTTCTGCACGCGTATGAGACCAAACAGAAAAACATCCCGTTTGTCGGTACTTTTTGCACCTACACTCCAACCGAGGTGATCATGGCATCCGGAGCAATTCCAGTAGGATTATGTTCTTTTTCGGATGAAACGATTGCAGAGGCAGAACAGGACCTTCCACGAAATCTTTGTCCATTAATCAAATCCAGCTACGGATTTGCTAAGACACAGAAATGTCCATTCTTCTATTTTTCTGATCTGATTATAGGGGAGACAACCTGTGACGGAAAAAAGAAAATGTATGAAATGCTTGGAAAAATCAAGGATACTTATATCATGGAGCTTCCAAACCGCCAGTCTCCGATGGGAAGAAAACTCTGGAGGGAAGAGATTGTAGCACTGAAAGAGAAGATGGAAGAAAAATTCGGTGTAACCATCACAGAGGAAAAGCTTCGGGAACAGGTAAAACTTTCTAACCAAAATCGTCTGGCACTGCGTCATTTCTATGAGCTGATGAAACTGGACCCACCACCGATGGCAGGGGCGGATCTGTACAGTGTTCTGTACGGCTCCAGCTTTAAATTTGAGCGAAAGAAAGCGATCGATGAGGTAAATGCCCTCACAGAACGCATCCAGAAAGAATACGACGAAGGAAATCGTCCGATTCCAAAACGTCCTCGTATTCTGGTTACCGGTTGTCCGATTGGTGGAAACGCAATGAAGGTTGTAAAGAGCATTGAAGCAAACGGCGGAAATGTTGTTTGCTTTGAAAATTGCGGCGGCGCAAAATCGGTGGACGAACTGGTGGATGAAAATGCAGAAGATATCTACCAGGCAATCGCAGACCGCTATTTGAATATTGGATGTTCCTGTATGACACCAAACGAAAATCGTCTGAAACTGATGGGACGTCTGCTGGAAGAATATAAAATCGATGCAGTTGTTGAGGTTATTTTGCAGGCATGTCATACATACAATGTGGAAGCGTACCAGATCAAACAGTTTGTTACCTCCAAAGGTTTGCCATATATATGTGTAGAGACAGATTACTCATCTTCGGATGTAGGACAGCTCAATACCCGCTGTGCTGCTTTTATTGAGATGCTGTAAACTTATGATGATAAAGAAAAAGCTCAGTCTAAGTTTTTACTTGGACTGAGCTTTTTGTTACTGTTTCGTCTGTTCTTTTTTATTGTAGCGGTCGATCCAGATATTGGCGATGGACAGAGCTTCGTACAATCCGTCGCGTTCTGCCTTGTTTAAGATGCGCTCCTTAAGCGGCAGGGTTTCATCGGTCAGAATCAGCTGGACAACAACTTTGTTTGCCATATTCATTCCGTGAGCCGGAGTCTGGCTTTTAATCTGGAGATGTGCAACGCACTTGTCTCCCATACTTCCGTAATATAAAGTTTCTCCACTGCGGACAAGGGGTCTTCCCTTATACATCAAAAATTCCTGTGGCATAATAAAAACTCCCTTCCAGTATAATCAGTTTTGGAACCGTACCTCTTTTGACAAAAAAAGCGGATAGCCCCCTTTTTGGCCATCCGCACCTTCTTTTTGCAAAAAATTAAAGTCCCAGCTTCCAAGATGATCCTGGCAGAATTATTCTCCCAGATAGGATTTTACCAGAATCTGCAAAAGTTCATCCCGGTCGATTCGCCGAATCAGGCTGCGGGCATTGTTGTAGGTGGTGATATAGGTCGGGTCTTCCGAAAGAATATAGCCGACGATCTGATTGATCGGGTTGTATCCTTTTTGTCTGAGTGCATCGTAAATGATGGTCAGAGTTTTTTTGATTTCCTTTTCCTTGTCATCATGCAGCGAAAAAGAGATCGTTGGTTCGTGCATATATGATACCTCCGCTTCCCCCTCACCACAATGGGTCAAGGGCTTGATTAGTCAACAAAGACTTTCTGGTTTGCGATACTTCATAATACACTTCTATCATACCGCAATTGCGCTAATTTTTCAACCAATTCGGGTGATTTTATTCTATTTTCTATAATAAATCCACTGGAAGTTGTTAGAAACCACTAAAAATAATCGTCGATATGCTGGGGATTTTAAGAAATTTTGTTCTGTTACTGTTCCGGATAATTTCCGAGAAATTTTAGATACTCGATGTCCTGCTTAAGATTTTCCAAAGCAGTGATAACATTTTTCTGTGCCATATTTCCCTCGAAATCCCAGTAGAACAAGAACTCAAAAGGGCTGTCCGGGATTGGGCGGGACTCAAGTTTTAAGAGGTTAATCTCCTGATCGGCAAAGCGGGAGAGCGCACGATAGAGGGCACCTGCCTGATGTTTGACCCGGACAACCAGACTGATACGGTTGCATCCGGGATGGGTGACAGGCTCTCTGGCGAGCACCACAAATCGTGTAAAATTATCGCGTCGGTTCTGGATACTTTGGGCAAGAACCTCCAGTCCATACATTCTGGCACATTCCAGCGAACCAATTGCAGCGATGGAAGGATCGTTTTGCTCCGCAACAAATTTTGCCGAGGCAGCGGTGTTGGAAAAAGGATGTGATGCAATGGAAGGATGGGCTTTTAAAAAGTCGGAACACTGGTGCAGAGCCTGTTCATGAGAATAAACCTGCTTGATGTCTGACAATTTGGTTCCGGGCAGGACCAGCAGGGAGTGCTCAATCTTCACCTTTACGGTTCCGACAATGTACAGGTGATACTGAAGCATTAGGTCATAGTTATCGGTGACAGAGCCAGCCAGGGTATTTTCGATAGGAATCATGCCGTAGCGGCGCTCTCCAAGGCTTACCGCGCGAAAGACATCTTCAAACTGTGGATAGAACCGGATGTCTGGTTGGTCAAATACCTCCAGACAGGCGCGATGAGAGAAGGCACCGGCAACGCCCTGACAGGCAGCCTGTGCAGGGGAGGAAGGATTTTGTTCTGCGCTTCGGATAATCGCTTCGATTGGTTTCATTATTTTCCCTCCAGAATAGAACGATCACAGCCGAGAATCAGATCCATCAATGCGAGTGCAGCAGCAGATTCGATGCAGGGAACAGCACGGCGCACAATGCATGGATCATGACGTCCTGTAATGGAAAGTTCCACATTTTCGCCTGTTTTGAAATTTACTGTTTTTTGCTTTTGGGAGATGGAAGGTGTCGGCTTGATTACAGTGCGGAATACTAATGGCATCCCATTGGTAATACCGCCCAAAATGCCGCCATTGTGGTTGCTGGTTGTCTTTACCGCACCATTTTCCATGGTAAACGGGTCATTTGCCTCACTGCCAGTTTTGGAAGCAAAATTAAATCCCAGTCCAAAAGAAAGTCCTTTTACTGCAGGAATACCAAAGATGAGCGAAGCAATCTTGCTTTCCACACAGTCAAACATAGGGTCGCCAATGCCGGCAGGAAGTCCACAAGCAGCACATTCGATCACACCACCTACCGAATCAAGCTGATCCCTTGTCTGTGCAATCAGATCCTGCATCTGTTCTCCGGCAGAATCATCCAGAACAGGAAAGAACTTTTCCTGAACGGAAAGCAGTGTTTCGCGGTCTACCAAAACTGGATCGAGAGGATGATCCTGGACAGAGCCGATAGAAGCGATGTGTGCCCCAACCTCGATGCCAAGAGAGCGCAGATACTGTTTTGCGATGCTTCCGGCAAAACAGAGAGGTGCGGTGAGACGTCCAGAAAAATGTCCTCCGCCCCGAATATCATTAAAGCCATGGTAACGGATAAAACCGGTGTAATCGGCATGACCTGGTCTTGCCACCGAACGGAGCTGGTCGTAGTCTTTGGATTGGGTGTTAGCATTTTCAATTAAAGCACAGATTGGAGTTCCGCAGGCAATCAGGCGATTAGGGTCTTTCGGGTCACTGAGCAACCCACTCTGAATTTGAGGGAAATCCTTTTCCAGACGGGGAGTATCCAGTTTTCCGCCTTTTGAACTTCTTCTGACCATGAAAAGCAGGAGAGAGGAAAAATCAATCACCGTTCCGGCAGGAACGCCGTCGATAACAATGCCGATTCCTTTGGAATGGCTCTCCCCAAAGATGGATATTTTGATGTGATTACCCCAGGTCGACGACATGGACACTACCTCCTAATGCTTTGAAGTCTTCATAAAAGTCGGGATAAGATTTTGTAACGCACATCGGCTCACGAATAATAACCGGCTCTTTGCAGACCAAAGATGCCACCGCCATAGACATGGCAATTCGGTGATCATTAAACGAATCGACTGTTCCACCGGAAAGCTGTGATTTTCCGCGGATAATCAGGCCATCAGCAAGTTCGGTGACATCAGCACCGATTTGAGTCAGACACTCATACATGGCGTGGAGACGATCACTTTCTTTGATGCGCAGTCGTCCGGCATTGACGATGTGGGTCTCTCCCTGACTGACAGCAGCTACAACCGATAAAATCGGGATGATGTCAGGAATTTGGGAGCCATCAATTGTGACGGCGTGAAGCGGAGCATGCTTTGACTCAACCTGTTCAGAGCCAATGGAAAGGTTTGCTCCCATCTGTGTTAGAACATCACAGACAGCCTTATCACCCTGTAAAGAATGATGATAGTCGATACCGTTGACCATAATATTTGCTCCCTGACAGATGGAGCCGGCGCACAGCCAGAAGGCAGCATTGCTCCAGTCACCCTGTGCAGTCAGAATTCCAGGTGTCCGATATTGCTGCTTGCCAGCGATTTCCCAGCCATTTTGAATGGGGGTGATTTTAATGCCAAAGCGTTCCAGAACGCTCAGTGTCATGTCAACATAACCCTTGGACTGCAAAGGGGAGGTCAGGATAATGCGGCTGTCCTGTGGCAGAAGCGGAAGGGCAAACATCAGCCCGGTGATATACTGTGAGCTGATATCTCCGGAAAAGGTGAAGTCTCCACCGACAAGCTTTCCACTGATTGAGAGTGGAAGAGTGTCTCCGTTATCCGGTGTGTGAATCTCGACTCCATGAGCGGAAAGCTCGGAAAGAAGAGGTTCCATCGGGCGTTTGGCAAGTCTTCCATGACCGGTAAAGGTTGCATTTTGTCCCAGAGCCGCCAGAACCGGAACCAGAAAACGAAGGGTGGAACCGGATTCAGAACAGTCACACAGAATGTTTGTATCAGGCTGTAACTTTATGCCTTCCACCAAAATTCGGTTTTCTTCAAAGTGGATGGAGGCTCCAACCGCTTCCATAACGCGGGCAGTTGCCTTGATATCCTCCGAAAGGGTACAGCGGCAAATCTCGGTATCACTGCCGGATAAAGAACACGCGATAATCAGACGGTGCAGGTCTGATTTGGATACTGGTGCGTTGACACTTCCAGAAAGAGAACCGTGAACAGAATAGCTTAACATGGAAGTTCCTCCTTGAGCAGGTTGACAAGCTTTTGTGTTTCCATCGGTACAATTTCAGCCTTGCCGGCGGTAGAAACCAGAATCAGGCGAATGGTATTGCCGGAACGTTTTTTGTCGTGCATGCAGCTTTCGGCAAGCTCTGCAAGGTTTCCATTGTATTCGCAGGGGAGGTGATACTGCTTGAGAATACAGCACAAGCGCTCCAGAAGCTCCTTGTCACAGAGACCGAGTTTCATACCAAGGCGGGTAATCAGAAACATTCCCATAGCAACACCATGACCGTGGGTGACAGTGTGATTGGTCACCTTTTCGATTGCGTGTCCCAATGTATGACCGTAGTTTAAAATCATGCGGATAGAAGAGTCCAGTTCGTCCTGCTCGACAACCTGTCGCTTGATGTCAACACAGTAGGCTACAATTTCTTCGATTTGTTCGTTAATATCGCAGCTTTCCAGAAGCCTTAAGAAATCTTCACTCCAGATCATGGCGTACTTAATCATTTCAGCACAGCCGTCTGCAAAGGTTTGCGGTTCCAAAGTCTGGAAGGTGTCCGGATCGCATACGACCAGAGACGGCTGGTGAAAGGCACCAATGAGATTTTTTCCGGCAGGAATGTTGACGGCAGTTTTTCCGCCAACAGAAGAATCAATTGCAGCCAAAAAGGTGGTTGGAATCTGCATAAAGCGGATACCGCGCAGATAGGTTGCAGCAGCAAATCCTGCCAGGTCACCGACGACACCGCCGCCTAACGCGACGATGAAATCGGTGCGGGTGATATTATTTTGAATCAGAAAATCATATACCTGTAACAGGGTGTCATGGGATTTTGAGTCCTCCCCGTTTGGGAAAACAAAGGAGCAAACCGAAAATCCCGCTTTTTGGAAGGAATCAGAAACCGTTTTCAGATAAAGGGAGCTGACGCGGTCATCAGTAATGATGGCGGCATTGGATTTTTGAGGGACAAAAAGCTTTGCGGCAAATTCTCCGCAGCGGGAAAGACATCCCTTTTCAATCAGCACATCATAAGGGGCGCTGGTGTTGACAGTGACGCTTTTCAACAGAAAAACTCCTTTCTAAACTGGAAGCTCAAACAATCTGTGTTTAATACACGTACAGTAAAAATGATCAGGGTCGCAAAGAAATTTTAAAATCTGTATTTGTATCAAAGACAATTAGTCCATCGTTTTGCCGAAGAATGTAACGGTACGTTTGACATCACTCATAACCTGATCGAACTGTTCCGGTGTCAGTGACTGAGCACCATCACAGAGTGCTTTTTCAGGATTGTTGTGTACTTCGATAATCAGACCGTCTGCACCAACTGCGATAGCTGCCATCGAAAGCGGCTGAACCATCCAGCGGATACCAGCAGCATGGCTTGGGTCGATGATAACCGGCAGGTGGGACTGTTTTTTGATGATCGGAATTGCCGAGATATCGAGTGTGTTTCTGGTAGCGGTTTCGAAGGTGCGGATTCCGCGCTCGCAGAGGATAACGTTTTTGTTTCCACCAGCCATGATGTATTCAGCGCTCATCAGCAGTTCTTCAATTGTGTTAGCAAGACCACGTTTGAGAAGGATTGGTTTATTTACTTTGCCAAGTTCCTTGAGCAGTTCGAAGTTCTGCATATTTCTTGCACCAACCTGGATGACGTCGACATCCTCAAACAGTGGAAGATGAGCAGCACTCATGATCTCGGTAACAATCGGAAGTCCGGAAGCTTTTTTTGCCTCCAACAGGTACTCGATGCCTTCTGCACGCAGACCCTGGAAGGAGTATGGGGAGGTACGTGGTTTGAATGCACCACCTCGCATCAATCCGGCGCCCGAAGCTTTAACAGAATTTGCAACAGAAATCATCTGCTCACGGCTTTCAACCGAGCATGGACCAGCGATGACCTGAAAATGTCCTCCGCCAATTTTCCTTCCGCATACATCAACGATGGTATCATCCGGATGGAATTTGCGGTTTGCGTTTTTGTATGGTTCCTGAATACGTTTTACTTCTGCAACGGTATCCATGGATTTGATGTCATCGGTGTCCAGACTGGAAGTATCACCGATTAATCCGAGGATGGTTTCGTGTACGCCGCGAACTTCCTGTACCTGGAAATTCATGTTTTCGAAGTGGTTGATCATTTCGTTTACTTTATCTGGAGAAGTTCCTTTTTTGAGAATAATAATCATAATAACAAATCCTTTCTTGTTTTGGGATAAAAAAAGCCGATGCTTTTTTGTCAAAAGCACCGGCAGATTTTGAACCAGAATATTTTTCAGGAAAATCTTTTGCGGGCAGAAATTTGATTATGCTGCCGCCACAGCCTTTCTTTTGGCATCAATATTTAATTTTGCATGACAAAATCGCTCTGTGCTAAAAAAGCCAAAGCTGAAAAAATATGCAAAATAAAACGATACCATAGAAATGCAATTCATAAATAAAATCCTCCTGATCCAGCTTATTGGGATCGTGCTGGAATAACGATGTTAAAAATATACGCCTGATTTGCATATCTGTCAAGTACTTTTGCGCACAAAAGTGAAATATCGACATTTTCTATATAAAATTGTCAAAAAGATAGCAAAGAACAATAAATACTTCGGTCGAAAGAAGTAATTCTGAATAGAATGTTAATTTATTTCTTGTGATAATTGACACTTTTTTAAGTTCGCTTTATAATATGGTGTATATTGAAATAAAAGTGCCCTAATAAATAGGAAAAGTTTGCCGAAAAAATGACACCTTTACAGAAACGATATGAGGGTGTTAATCTGGAGAAAACAGATAGGCAGCACAAAAAAGTTGTATGGATTTTATTGGGAATGTAGCAGGAGAGAATATTCGTGAAGAACATAGGAATTGACATTGGATCAACAACGGTAAAGCTGGTGGTCATGGAAGGGGAGAAGATCCTCTACCGTATCTATCAACGCCATCTTTCCCAGGTGCGTCAGGCGACGCTTCAGGCACTGGAAGGTGCAAAACAGTTTTTAAAAGGCGACAAATTCCGTGCAGCAATTTCCGGTTCAGCAGGATTGGGTCTTGCTGAAGATGCAGGAATTGATTTTGTGCAGGAAGTTTTTGCCACCTACAAGACCGTAATGGAATACGAACCAGATACCGATGCCGTAATCGAGCTGGGCGGAGAAGATGCAAAGATCATCTTTTTAAGCGGCGGTCTGGAAGAAAGAATGAACGGAAGCTGTGCAGGCGGTACCGGAGCATTTATCGACCAGATGGCAACCCTGTTGAGTATCACTCCAGAAGAGATGGATGAGCTGAGCTTAAAACATGAGAGAATCTACCCGATCGCGTCTCGCTGCGGTGTTTTTGCAAAGACAGATATTCAGCCTTTGCTGAATCAGGGCGCAAGAAAAGAAGACGTATCGGCAAGTATTTTCCAGGCAGTTGTCGATCAGACCGTAACCGGTTTGAGTCAGGGAAGAAAAATTGAGGGCAAGGTTTTGTTCCTGGGCGGACCTCTGTTTTTCTTTAAAGGTCTGCAGGAGCGCTTTGCCGAAACCCTGAAACTGTCGAAGGAAAACGCGGTTTTCCCATCCTGGGCACAGTATTCGGTTGCAATCGGAACCGCTATTTTTACCAGAGGTCTGGATCGGGAATACAGCTATGAGGAATTTACTGACATTTTGCAGAATGCGTCCTCACGCTCAAAATCCACCCATTACCTCAAGCCGCTGTTTGCAAACGAACAGGAGCACGACGAGTTCGTCAACCGTCACAGCAAAGCAAATGTTCCGTGGAAGGATATTGCAGATTACAGCGGTGATGCTTATCTTGGAATCGACTGTGGTTCCACCACCACAAAACTTGTTTTGATGAGTGATTCTTTTGAGACGCTCTATCGTTATTACAGCTCCAGCCAGGGAAATCCGGTTGGAATTGTCCGCCAGCAGCTGCAAAAAATCTATGAAGCCTGCGGGGATCGGGTAAAGATCCGTTATGCGGTAGCTACCGGATACGGGGAAGAACTGATTCAGCATGCATTCCATCTGGATGATGGTATCGTTGAGACCATCGCTCACTTTAAAGCAGCGCAGCACTTTGACCCAAAAGTGGAATTTATTCTGGACATTGGCGGACAGGATATTAAATGTTTTAAGATTAAAAACGACGCGATCGATTCGATCATGCTCAACGAGGCGTGTTCGTCGGGCTGCGGTTCCTTTATCGAAACCTTTGCAAAATCGATGGGATACACTGCAGAAGAGTTTGCAAGACTGGGATTATTCTCCAAATATCCTGTTGACCTGGGTTCCCGATGCACGGTATTCATGAACTCGTCGGTAAAACAGGCTCAGAAGGATGGCGCAAGCGTAGAAGATATTTCCGCAGGACTTTCGATGAGTGTTGTTAAAAACGTACTCTACAAGGTAATTCGTGCAAGAAGTTCGGATGAACTGGGAGAACACATCGTTGTACAGGGCGGAACCTTCTTGAACGATGCAGTTCTGTGCAGCTTTGAGCAGGAAATCGGACATAATGTCACCCGTCCGGATATTGCAGGACTGATGGGTGCATACGGTGCAGCTATCTATGGCAGAGGAATCTATAAAGCAAGTGGGGAAGAGAAACTTTCTTCCATGCTTTCTGCAAAAGAGCTGGAAAACTTTGTACATGAATCTAAACCGATTGTCTGCCAGGGATGCACCAATCACTGCAACCTGACCATCAATACCTTTGCAGGCGGGGAACGATACATTTCCGGTAACCGCTGCGAAAAACCGCTGGGTTTGGGAAAAGAAAAGCAGTTGCCTGACCTGTACCGCTTTAAACTGGATCAGATCCGCAATCTAAGCGAGGATTGCCGCCGTCTAAGGGAAGAAAAACCGATGCGTCGCGGTACAGTAGGACTTCCACTGGGACTGAACATGTACGAAAATCTGTTCTTCTGGGTGGAATTTTTCCACAGCTTGCAGATGAATGTGGTAATTTCTGACCTGTCTTCCAGGGCACTGTATGCCAAAGGTCAGTATTCAGTTCCATCTGATACAGCATGCTACCCGGCAAAATTGATGCATGGACATATTGAAAACCTGCTGGATCAGGGTGTTGATACCATCTTCTATCCATGCATGAGCTATAATTTTGATGAACAGAAGGGCGACAACCACTTTAACTGTCCGGTTGTTGCTTATTATCCGGAGCTTCTTGCTTCGAATGTTGAGAAGCTCAAATCGGTGCGTTACCTCTATCCATATCTGAACCTCTCGGCACAAAAAACATTCCCGAAAAAAGTTTGGGAAGCATTGAGAGATTACTATCCGGATCTGACCCTCAAAGAAGTAAAACAGGCTTCGGAAAATGCCTATAACAGATATCACGCACAGCGTATGGAAATTAAGGAAAAGGGAAAAGAAGCTCTGGAATTTGCAAGAGAGCATGGGCTTAAGACCATCATTCTCTGCGGCAGACCGTACCACGTTGATCCGGAGATTAATCACGGTATCAACCAGCTGATTACCTCGCTGGGACTGGTTGTAGTCAGTGAGGATTGTGTGTCTGATCTGGTGGAACCGGTGCGTCCGAATGTACTGAATCAGTGGACCTACCATGCAAGACTTTACAATGCCGCAAAATATGTCACCGAACATGACGACTGCGAACTGGTGCAGCTGGTATCGTTTGGATGCGGTATTGATGCGATTACTACCGATGAGGTATCGGAGATTCTGGCACGGGGGGACCGCCTGTATACCCAGCTGAAAATTGACGAAATCAATAACCTTGGTGCGGTTAAGATTCGTCTGCGTTCTCTGCTAGGTGCAGTTCGGGAACGCGATGCACAGAAAAAGAAACAGTAGGGTGAGGCTGCGCCGCAACAGGGCGCTCCTATTACATTGAAACGAGGAGGGTATGTTTTTAGATGGAACCCATGAAGAAAGTAACATTTACCAAAGAGATGAAGCAGACACATACAATCCTGATTCCAACCATGCTGCCGATTCACTTTAAAATTTTGGGAAATGTTCTGGAAAATTATGGATACAAAATTAAAGTTCTGGATAATTTTGGACAGGGAGTCATCGATCAGGGACTAAAAAATGTCCACAATGATACCTGTTATCCAGCACAGCTGGTTATTGGACAGATGATTGATGCTCTGGAACACTGTGACCTTCCGCTGGACAAGGTAGCTCTGCTGATTACCCAGACTGGTGGTGGATGCCGTGCATCCAACTATATCCACCTTCTGCGCAAGGCATTGAACAAATGTGGTTACGGTGAAATTCCGGTTATCTCAGCAAGCTTTTTGAAAAGTGAACAGTCGGGAGGATTCTCTCTTCCAGTTACCATGCTTCTGCAAGCGGTCTATGGCGTCCTGTGTGGCGATTTGATTATGACACTGTATAATCAGTGCATACCATACGAAAACGTCTCTGGAGAGAGCCAGAAGGCTGTAGATGACAGTGTAGAGATGGCTGAGCATCTTTTCTGCAAGAAATTGCTTCGATGGAAAGAAGTTTCTGCGCTGATGGTAAAGATTATCAAGAGATTCAATCAGGTAAATCGCAGAAAAGAGGAGAAGATCAAGGTCGGCATTGTCGGCGAGATTTATGTAAAATATTCTCCTCTGGGAAACAACAATCTGGAGGAATTTCTGCTCTCGGAAGGATGCGAAGTTGTTTGCCCGGGACTGTTTGACTTTTTGCTTTACTGCACACACAATGTTGAGTTTGACCATGATTTGTATGGCATCAACGCAGTCAAAGCGGCAGTGATGCGCAAGGTAAACCATTTCCTTCGCGGAAGAAAGAGCGACATGATTCATCTGATTGAGCAAAACAGCGATTTCCAGCCGCCATGCCATTTTGAAAGCACAATCGAATCCACCAAAGGATATATTGGAAAAGGCGTAAAAATGGGCGAGGGATGGCTGCTGACCGCAGAGATGGTCGAGCTGATTCAGCATTATCACGTCAACAATATTGTCTGCACCCAGCCATTCGGATGTCTGCCAAACCATATTTGCGGAAAGGGCGTTATGCGCGTCATCAAGGAGAAGAATCCGCAGGCCAATATTGTAGCGGTAGACTATGACTCCAGTGCTTCCAAGGTAAACCAGCAGAATCGAATCAAACTGATGCTGGCAAATGCAAGACTGATGGCGTCCCAGCAGAATATGGCTTCGGGAAATACCTCGAATTGCCAGCAAGACAGCACCTTAAAACAGGCACAGGATGTCAATGAAGATTCTCATTCGCAGGTTCATGCAGGTTTTGCAGCGAGCACAGTTGGAAATAAGAGCAGCGAGGAACAATTGGAACTGGCTGCACAGAACGGTTAACATAATAAAAATATTGCCGGCGGTGTTTTGATGCAGCGCCGGCAATGTATTTTAGGCAGGAGGTTATTGTTTTGCAGCTGTTTTTGGCATTTTTGACTTACAGCTTTTTGGGGTGGGTATGTGAGACGGTATACTGCTCCATTGGGCAAAGAAAGTTTGTAAACCGCGGCTTTCTGAACGGACCATTGTGTCCGGTATATGGATTTGGCGCAATGGCAGTACTGTTTTTCCTGCGTCCGGTACGGGAAAATCTTTTGGTATTGTATTTGAGCGGTGTGCTGGTTACCAGCGTAATCGAATATATTACAGGATTCTTGCTGGAAAAACTGTTTGCAACCAAGTGGTGGGATTATTCGACCTATCGCTTTAACATTCACGGCAGGGTTTGCCTGAGAAACTCGCTGATGTTTGGTGTGCTCTCAGTCATTGCTGCGAGGGTAATTGACCCAGTGGTCCAGGGAATGATCGCTTCGCTGCCTGACTGGCTGTGTATCACCTTTACGGCAGCATTTGCGGTAATTCTGACCGCGGACTGTACCGTGACCGTACGCACCATCCTGGAGCTGAATGGAACGCTCAAGCAGATTCAGCAGCTGGTGGAACAGACCAAGCTTGAGACTGCAGAATATCTGCGTCAGAACCATCAGGAGCTGCAGCAGAAGATGGATCAGCGAAAACTGGATCTGGAGCTTGGAAAGATGGAACTGCGGGAATTTTTGGAAGAACGCAGAAACGAGCGGAGCGAGCGCAAAGCAGAGAGAAGAAAAGAACTGCTGGCAAAACTGTCGCCGGAACAGAGAGAAATTTGGGAACGTCTGGAAGCTCGTATTCACGAAGCATCCGGCAAAAACCGTTTCTTCCGTCGCCGTCTGCTCAAGGCATTTCCAAATATGCGGTCTACCCGATATGAGTCCGTATTTGAACGCATGAAAGAAGAAATTCTGAAACGAAAAGGAGAATAATCCAAACCCCAAGACGCTTTTTCTGTATGAAAGGGCGTCTTTTTTTGTCTTTGGCAAAATAGAGATTAAAAAAAGTTTCAAAATCGCTTAAATTCCAGAAATTTTTTGATATTTGAGGAGATAGGGTCAAAAAATCGCGGTTGTTTTTTAAAAAAGAATATATTATAATGGTTCTACAATTGGCGTTTGATGTTCCAGATGAAAGAACAGCGCTGTTTTTGGGAGAGAGATATTCCAGCGATCTGCGAAAATGTGGAATCGTAGAAGGAGAATATCCCATCAAGAGAAAAAATTATGAAACAGATGCAATAAACTGCAGATGATGTGACACTAAAATTATGATGGGTGGTGTAGAGGTGAAATTAGACACAGCTTTGGTGCTGGAAGCCCAGAAGGGAGGCCAGGAAGGCTTTACCAAGCTTTATCAGGCAGTAGCGCCTTCGTTATACCGGACAGCATTATACACCCTCGGAAACAGTCATGATGCGGAAGATGTGGTCTCGGAAACGTTTATCGAAGCGTACCGAGGACTTTCCGGCCTGCGCGATCCACAGGCATTTATGCCGTGGATTTACCGAATTTTGTCGGCAAGATGCAACCGAAAGATCCGGGATTATGTTCGGGCCAGAAATAAGATGGACATTGATGAGATGCTCCAGCTTCCAGGTGAGCAGAGTGAGTTTTCCGAAACGGTGCTGCAAAGGACCGATTTGCTGCGCGCTTTACAGGATTTGACTGAGGAAGAGCGGCAGATTGTCGTTTTGTCAGCCGTAGAAGGATATACTGCAAGAGAGATTGCAGGGATTGTAGGCAGCCCGCAGGGAACGGTAAGTTCCAAACTGTTTCGGGCTTTTAAAAAGATGAGAAAATATTTGGAAGGAGGGAAGCAGAGTTGACAGAGAAAAAGAGTGATCATTGGGAAGAAAGCAGTCTGTCGAAGGAAGAACAGATGCAGCTTGGAAACGAAGAAGAATTTTTTAGAAAATCCTTTTCGTCGTTTTCCTGCCCACCGCTTCCCGAGAGTTTGAGCGCGGAAAATATCTGGAACAAGATTTGCTCCGGAGAAGGTGACCATAAGGTAACCGTAGAACCGTCCGCAGTGGAAGAACAATTAAAACAGATTGAAGAGACACAAAATGTCTCTGATACAAAAACAGATTTGTCTGATAAAAAGAAGATGGGAGAGGTTTTGGAATTTCCAAAGCAGCGCCGTACATCCCGCCAGACAGCTCGCCGCAGATGGGCCATTGCCTGCACACTGGTGCTGGTAGTGGGCTTATCGGCAGCTTACTGGAAGATAAAAACTCCCATGCAGCAGGCAGAAAATCTGATGCAGGATACTGTAGCAGCACCGCAGGAAGAATCGGTTGTAGAGGAAGCTGCTATTCCGGAAGAACAAGCACAAGTTCAGGAAAATGCTGCGGTAACTGAAGAATCTGCAGCAGAAGAACCGAAAGCGAAAGCACAGACATTTTCAGCACAGCCGACGACAGATGAGGTAGAAGAAACTCAGCAGGAATCGGAACAGGTGGCAGAAGCAGAGGCAGTGCCGCAGTTAGCGTCGGAAGCACCGGCAGAACAGCCATCGGAAAACGAGCAGCAGACAGAAGCACAGCCACAGACTGCGTCGATTCAGCCAAGAGTAGCCATGCAAGAAGTACCGCAGTCCAACGATGCTGTACAGCAGTCTCCAGAGGTGACAGAGCTTCAACAGAAGATTCTGGATTCTATGAGTGCAAAGCAGCAGGAAGAATCGGAAGAAGAACTGCCAGCTATAGCACAGACACAAGCTGCTCAACCTGAAAAAAACTTACTTCAGGGAGCAGTAAAGGATGCAAAACAAAGTCAGCTGCAAAAATTTGAGCTGAAAACAGGCAGTGTCTCCTATGATCCAACCAGTGGTGCTATCACCCTGCAGAAGACAAATGGAGAGGAAGCTGCATCCATGCAGGTTACAGCCGGCGCAAAGGTGCTTGCATCAGAGAAGAGCATGGCTGTGATGGAAGAAGATACAGAAGGGGGAACCGTCTGTATCAAACTGTATAGTCTGGAAGACATCTCCAATCCACAGGAAGTGCGGAAGGTAATTCATCAGGGTGAGCTGTTTGATTTCTACCAGTCTCCTGGCAACAGCTATACATTGGTAACCAGTGTGTGGTTTACCAAAGAACAGGTGGAAGCAGGGGAATTTTTACCGCAAGTAGATGGAGAAACGGTGTCGGCTTCTAAAGTCAATGTCATTGAGGGTTATGGTGTAGCAGATAAGGTAAATTATAATCTGACCACAACCGTGACACTGGATTCTTTAAAAACTAGGGTAGACTTATATTTAAACTAATAAAAAACACAGG
>ENA-OOWK01000514-OOWK01000514.1-human-gut-metagenome-genome-assembly--contig:-NODE-514-length-27395-cov-3.689393_pt1 | contig 27395 bp, 21 predicted proteins | sample MGYA00241405_ERZ501317 | MGnify/ENA primary metagenome ERZ501317 (study PRJEB25962, sample SAMEA1972440) | human gut metagenome | biome: human gut; feature: human-associated habitat; material: faeces... | reverse complement strand
ATCTGTTCCTGTCTGGAAAAATACATCATACCCCTGCTGTCTTTTAAATCTGGCAATACTGTCCGCCAAAACCGCCTCATAAGTATTTCCGATATGAGGTTTGCCTGAAGTATAGGCAATGGCTGTTGTAATATAATATTTCTTTTTATCCACTTTTTCTTCCTCCTGTTCTAAGGGTTCGGCTCATAATTGGCGCAGTATAAAGCTTCTGTCCGAAAGCAAAAAAACCCGTCTTCTCTGTTTCCAAAGAAGACGAGCTATATTTACCCGTGTTACCACTTCTGTTCATCTGTGCCTTGCGGCCCAGACCTCAACAGGTACTTTCATACCTTACCGCTATAACAGGCGGAACCTGTCGCAGCCTTGGTATAATATCATACTTCGGTGCGCCTCTCAAAAGCCATCTTCCACATATTCTCATCCGCTTTCTCTCAGCATACAAAAGCTTCTCTGTAAAACAAGAAATACATGTACTCTCTTTGTCACTGTGTTTACATATATCTATCATGCTAACATATTCAGAAATATTTGTAAAGTCGTGTTTTCTCATTTTTTCAAAAGCCCTTCATGCTCCCGACTCAGCTTCCTGACAATCGGAATCGAAGCCAGAATGGCAATCAGGTTTGGAATCACCATAAGTCCATTAAACATATCCGACATGTTCCAGACCAAATCTACTTTCAGTGTGGAACCAACCAGCACGAACACCACAACCAGCGCTGCATACACTTTAACTGCTTTTTTACCAAAAAGGCTGCGTACATTTACTTCTCCAAAATAGTACCATCCTATAATAGTAGTAAAGGCAAAAAACAGCATACAAATAGCAATGAAAACCTTACCAAAAGAGCCAAACGCTGAATCAAAAGCCACCTGTGCCAGGGCTGAAGCTGTCTCTCCGCTTGACAATGCTCCGGTAGAAAGAATCACAAGGGCTGTCAATGTAAGAATCACAAACGTATCAATAAACACGCCCATCATAGCAATAATTCCCTGGTCTCCTGGGTGCTTGACGTCTGCAGTTGCATGGGCATGAGGTGTAGAACCCATACCTGCTTCATTGGAAAACAACCCTCTTGCCACACCAAAGCGCATAGCCTTCTGTACCGTAACACCAAGAGCGCCGCCAAGAACTGCATCCGGGTTAAATGCTGCCACAAAAATATCATGAAAAGCTTTACCAACACCAGCTCCATTCATAAACAGGATTACAAGACATCCTACAATATAAATCAGCGCCATAATAGGCACAATCTTCTCTGTAACTCTTGCAATACGGTTGATGCCTCCCAGAAAAATAAACGCTGCGATAACTGCTATTACGATGCCAACGAAAATAGGTTTCACACCAAAAGCATTTTCAAAGGAACTTCCAATAGAATTTGACTGCACCATATTTCCCATAAATCCCAAAGCCAGAATAATGGCAACAGAGAAAAATCCAGCCAGAAATTTTCCAAATTTCCCTTTGAAAATATACTTGATATAATACACCGGACCACCTACTACAACACCGTTTTCCTTTACTCTGGTGTGCTGCGCCATCACTGCCTCCGCATAAATGGTTGCCATGCCGAAAAACGCGCTGACCCACATCCAGAAAATAGCTCCTGGACCACCGGAAGCAATGGCTGTGGCCGCACCTGCAATATTACCGGTTCCCACCTGCGCTGCAATGGCTGTAGCCAGCGCCTGGAAAGAACTCAGACCATTTTCCGTACTCTTTCCATGCAGAGAAAAATTTCCAAACATTTTCTTCATACCTGCGCCAAATTTCCGTACCTGAATAAACTTCAAACTAAAGGAATAAATAATTCCTGTTCCAAGCAATAACACCAGAAGCGCATAATCCCACAAAAATTTGTTCACCACTTCTACAACAGATGCTACCATTTCCATTTTTCTATCTCCCTTTGTTTAGATTGAGAGCATATTGTTGGAAAAAAAACAGGGCTGTCACAATCTGCATCTTAGAAATACCAAATGGTATTTTTAAGTCCTGCGTCCTGTGACAGCCTCTTTTCAAGTTCAGTTTAAGCGCAAATGCGTTTGTGCACAGCCGTTTTTGAAGCACAAAAACAACTGTAAAAACTTCACTGTCCTTTTGCCTGAGAGATTCACAGCCGGATTTCCGTCTGCTTACACCTTCGGCACCCATAAATGGGATTCTCCAGAGAGCCATCCAGATACAGTCTTGTTCCTTTTGGGAACCCCTGAGAGTATTACTCCTTCGGTGGGCGAATTGCCGCTTTCCTGCACCCTTCTTTTGGCACAATATGCAATTAACGAATTTCATTATAGCACTGTTTTTCCTTTTGTCAATCCTTTTATAGCGGACATTTGTGTTTTTTATAAATACATTTATTCAATTCCGGCTGTTTCAATAATAAATTTCACCTTGCCGTTCTCATTTTCGTTCTGTCCGTCAAAGGCCTTGTAAGCGCTGTCTGCATCTGCTACTGCGCTGAGACGGTCTAAAAGATTCTGCATTTCATCTCCGAAAAGCTCCGTAATTTTCTGAACGCCTTCTTCATCGAATTTCTCCATGCCCTCAGCCAGTTCTGTGGAACCATCTTTTAACTTAACAGTTCCTTCCTTTAACTGCTTTCCACCTGACACAAGCGCCGCGGTTCCATCTTTTAAGGATACTGCGCCATTTGCCAGCTGGGTAATACCGCTGCCTAAAGCCTGGGCTCCTGCGGACAGTGCAGTACCGCCCTGTAAAAGCTGTTCTGTGCCGGAAGATAACTGAGAAGCTCCCTGGTTCAAAGCTCCATTATTGGCATTCAGAGCTTCAGAACCAGTCTTTAACTGTGCAGTTCCTACTGCAAGCTGACCAGAACCTTCTGCCAGTTTACTGATTCCCGCGCTTACCTGCTGGGTTCCACCTGACAGCGAAGCCATACCTTCTGTCAATGAGCTGGTTCCTGCTGCCAGACTTGCAGCTCCCTGATTCAGCTCTTCATTTTTTGCACACAAAGCGCTGCTTCCCTGTCTTAACTGTCCTGTTGCCTTTGCCAGTTCCTCTACCATGCCGGACAAGTCTTTCATGGACTCTGCCGCCTTTGAAAATTCCTGTACGCCTGCGCTTAAACTGTCGGCTCCCTGTACAGCCGCATCACACTGACTGTTCATGGTTCCAAACTGTCCCTGGAGCGCCTGGAGTGTGGAGGTGTCAAACTTTGCCTTCTCTGCTTCCATGTTTGCCTTGATTCCATTTAATTCACCTAAAACACTGGTATCAGGCTGTGTTTGTGGTACAGAAAGAGATGCCGAAGTCTGTACCCCTACAGAAATTCCTCCCAGAGCGCTCATAACCTTTGCCTGGTCTTCTGCTGAAATCCCTGCTGCGCTTAAAGCGGCCGCTACATTGCTCTGCTGCTGTGCATTTGCCTGAGCATTCACTGCAGCATTTTCACTGGCGATTGCTGCATTTGCCTGGTTATTCAAATCTTCTACTGATATCTGTGGCTGTCCCTGGCTATTTAAGAAATTTTGAATCACGGCAACTGCCTGATCTGTATAGGAAGCCTCTGCCGCTGCGGCAGCTCCATAAGAACCTACCTGGGCAGCTATGGCCTGGGCAGAGCCCTGAGCCCCGGACACCCCGGCTTTTAAAGCGGCTGCACCCTGAATCAGATCCTTAGAACCGGCTGTAATAGAATTCATAGCGTCTTTTACTGCTCCAAGCTGTCCTGCACCCTCAGATACTTTTTCATTTAATTGTCCAAGCCCTGTATCTAACTGTTGCACTCCGGCTGTATAAGCGCTGATTCCATCCTGCAGTCCTTTTGCTCCCTCCTGAAGCTGGGCTGCGCCCTGTTCCAATTTTCCTACACCTTCTGTCAAAGTATCTTTTTTGCTGTTTAACTCCTGTATTCCTTCATGTAATGCAGAAGCGCCCTCTGCTGTCTGTGCAATACCCTCATGTAACTGAGCAGCCCCATCCGTATAAGAAGAAACTCCATTTTGAAGGCTCACAGAACCTGACTGTAAGGCCTTCATGCCTTCTGTCAGTTGTGACACACCACCTAAAAGTTCTCCTTTCTTGCTGTTCATGGTATCAATACCATCTTTTAGAGCTTTTGTTCCATTGTCAGCCTGCTCCAAACCACTGACAAAAGTGTCTGCCGAACTGTCCATGGTTTCAATACCGTCCCTGAGAGCCTGGCTTCCCTCTACCAATGCTTTGGAAGAATCTGTCAGTGTCTCCATTTTTTCCTTTAAATCCTCTGTACTGTCAACATCTGCCAAATCCAAATCCTCCAGGATACCCGTGGTAGCCACTGTAGCAGTCATAGCCAGTGAAAAATCTTTTACATCTGCGGTAAGTTCTGCATAATCCGGAATCTCAAGATCCTGCAATTCCTCCACTTCCTGTAAATGTAAACTGTCCGCCAATCCCGGAAATCCCAGGCCGACTGCAATCTCATTGTTTCCATCTGAAACAATCTGTCCGTTGGTAATTTCCACATTGGTAAACGTATCTGCCGGAAGAATCATAGCAGTCATCATCATAAAAGGCGTACACACCTCTTCCTGTTTCCCCTGAACATCCACTGTCTCTTTTGTCTTATTTTCATAATCAATTCTGATTTTCAGTTTTCCGCTTTTTCCCGCCAGCTCATTAGGGCTGATTTCTTTTCCGTCCAGATAATAGGTCAGCTTCACAGAAACCGGAAGTTCTTCCTTTGACTTTCCCTGATAATAAATATCCTCACCGCCGGCATTCCACACAAGAGTTCCATCCCCCTTCTGCTGAAAGGTTTCATCTCCCTTTACATTGGTAATCTCAGACAGATTGCTCTTATCTGTTAATTCCTGCTCATTCCCCTGGTTTTTCAGCCAGTTACTTACAATGACCTCCTGGGAATTTCCTTTTTCATCTGCATTTACGTAAACTGTCTGTTCCTTTGCCGGAACTGCTGCCCAGACAGAAGACGTAGGCAAAATCACTGCCATCATAGCTGCCATTCCTGCCAAAAGTGCCTGAACCTGTTTTTTCTTCATCTAAAAGACCTCCTATTTTCTCCGAATACCCGGTTTAAAGTTTTTACTTGTTCTGCAAATCAATCCATCCAGCAGCCAGAACATAGCCGGAAGGAACAAAAGAACTGCACACATACTAATCAACGCGCCTCTTGCCATAAGCAGGCAAAGAGAACTAATCATATCAATCTTAGAATACATTCCAACCCCAAAGGTGGCTGCAAAAAAACTAAAGGCAGACACCATAACCGGGCGGATGCTGCTCTCCAGAGCAATACTGATAGATTCTTTCTTTCCTTTTCCACTTCCCCGCTCCTGCTCATATCTGCTGGTCATTAAAATCGCATAATCCACAGTAGCGCCAAGCTGTATGGTTCCAATTACAATAGAAGCAATAAAGGGAAGCTCTGTTCCTGTAAGGTACGGAATACCCATGTTAATAAAAATTGCCCCTTCAATAACCAGCACCAGAATCACCGGCAAGGAAATAGACTTGAATACAAACAAAATAATGAAAAATACAGCTAAAATAGAGACTGCGCTTACCACCTTAAAATCATGGTCTGTAATCTCGATCAAATCCTTGGTACAGGGCGCTTCTCCTACCAGCATTCCAGTCTTGTCATACTTCTTCAGAATCTGGTTCAGTTCACCAAGCTGCTCATTCACTTCATCCGATGCAGTCAAATACTCATTGGTAATGAGCATTAATTCATAATTTTCACTTTCCAGAATTTCCTTCACGTCCTTTGGCACCATGCTCTGTGGAAATGCAGGACCGATAATAGTCTCAAGCCCCAGGATTTCTTTGACCCCATCCACTTTTTCCATCTCAGCAATCATTTTGTGCTTCTCTTTATTGGGAAGATTCTTATCCATCAAAATCATGTGAGCTGCTCCCATGTGGTAATCTTCCTGAAGTTTGGTATTTGCCTGAATGGACTCCAGTTCTTTTGGCAGACTGGCATCCAGATTATAATAAACCTTGGTATTTGCCTGAAAATATGCAAAGGGAACAAACAACAGCACGCATAAGCAGGCAAAGGTTTTATGGTGTTTTACTAAAAATTCTGAAACCTTTGGAAAATCCGGTATGAGCAGTCTGTGTTTCGTCTTTTCCAATACTTTATCAAAAATCATAATCATGGAAGGAAGAATAGTAACACAGCTGATGACACCAAAAACAACGCCTTTTGCCATGCAGATTCCCAAATCCAGCCCAAGAGTAAAACTCATAAAGCACAGAGCCACAAACCCTGCAATGGTGGTAATGGAGCTTCCCACTACAGATTTAATAGTAGCCGCGATTGCCTGAGCCATAGCTTCCTTATGATCGTCTTCAAATCTGCTCCTTTGCTCCTGGTAACTGTGCCAGAGGAAAATGGAATAATCCATAGTAACACCAAGCTGCAATACTGCACTTAATGCTTTTGTAATATAGGAAATTTCTCCCTGAATCACATTGGTTCCCATATTATAAATAATAGCCATTCCAATACTAAGAAGGAACAAAAATGGTATAAAATAAGATTCCATGGTAAGCGCCAGCACAATACAGGACAACACTACTGCAATGAGTACATAAACAGCCACCTCAGATTCCGCCAGATTTCTGGTATCTGTAACAATAGCTGACATACCGCTGACAAAACACTGCTTCCCAGCCAGTTTCCGAATATCTCCAATGGCGTCCATGGTCTCATCCGCCGAAGTGGTGGTATCAAAAATAATAAACATCATAGTAGAATCTTCTGAAAACAAAGCGCTGCGGATTTTCTCCGGAAGCATTTCTACAGGTACGGAAGTATCAGAAAACGTATCGTACCACACAACCTTGGAAACATGCTCCACATCTTCAATCTTTTTCTTCAGTGCCGCCACATCTTTATTCGGCATTCCCTCACAAATAAACATGGAGTACGCTCCCGTTCCAAACTCATCCACCAGAATATCCTGTCCCTTCATAGTTTCAATTTCATCCGGCAGATAATAAAGTACATCATAATTTACCCTGGTATTTATGTATCCGATTCCCGCCGGTATCAAAAGAAGCAGGCTTAAAATAAAAATAGAAATCCGGAACTTTACAATTTTTCTTCCCAGCTTTTGCATAGACTCTCCTTCCTTTCGCCTTAATTAAGCTGACCATTAGTCATATATTGTTTTACCATATAAATGACCATTGGTCAATATAATTTATGACCAAAAGTCACTTTTAAAATTTATGCAATTCAGAGAAAAAGAAGAACCTTAGATTTTTCGTTTGACTTTTCCCTGTTTCCCTCCCTATAATGTACAAAGTATACGAAGGTACGAAGAAAAGAAAGAAGGTTATATGAAATGAGCAAAGTAGATCATAATAAACAGCAAAAGCGCAATTCCCTGTTGGATTCTGCCTTTTCTCTGTTTATTCGTAATGGTTTTAGCAAGACCTCTATTTCTGATATTGTAAATGCGGCTGGTGTTGCGAAGGGTACCTTTTACCTATATTTCAAGGATAAATATGACATAAGAAATCCCCTCATCAGCCACAAAGCCAGTCAGGTTTTCCTGGCTGCATATACAGAGCTGCAAAAACATGAGGATATCGTTGATTTCGAAGATCAGGTTCTGTTTATTATTGATAATATCCTGAATCAGTTCTCAGAAAACCACAGCCTGGTCATGCTGATTTCCAAGCATTTAAGCTGGGGATTCTTCACTAACTCTCTGATTGAAACCCCTGACAAAGATGTTCCGGCTGTTTATACGATTTATCAGGAACTTCTAGCAAAATCTTCCCATACTTATCGTGACCCTGAGCTCATGATGTACATGATATTAGAACTGGTCAGCGGTGTCAGTTATAATACGATTCTTTACGAACAGCCCCTTCCTCTGGCAAAAATAAAAGAACCTCTTTATAAGGTTCTGCGCAGTATTTTTAGGCAATATCGGGTGGAGGGGTAATATAAAACAGCGTTATTTGGGTTACAATACATGGTGGAGGGCTTTGTATATGAAGACCTTTGTGGCAAGCAGACCAAGCACTGTATTTTGCAGCCCGCAGTGTAAGAACAAGCATAATGTGTATAAGAGCAGAGCGAGAAAAAACAGTTCCTATAGGGAGGCACAAGACAATGATTGATAAATGGATTGCTGAAGCAACAGAATGTGATTTCAAGGTTGCTCTGGAAATAAAGAAGCCGAAAAGTTGGCTAAAAAGTGTCAGCGCTTTTGCAAATGGTATCGGTGGTACTCTGATTTTTGGCATTGATGATAACCGAAATGTGGTTGGTCTGATGGACGCACAGGCAGATGCGGAAGCAATCAGCCGCCTGATTAAAGAGCGTATCTCGCCATATCCCAACTTCATTCTTGTACCAGAACGAAAGGATGGTAAAAATGTTCTAATACTGACAGTCTCCTCCGGATACTCTACGCCCTATTATTACAAAGCAGATGGTGTTATGGAGACATATATCCGCATTGGAAACGAGAGTGTGATTGCTCCAAGTTTCGCCCTGAATCAGCTTATATTGAAAGGCATGAACCGAACCTATGACACACTAAACTCTGAATATGCTTTCAAGGACTACGCTTTTTCCAAGCTGCGAGAGAGATATAAGGTCTGGACCGGTAATAGCATGGAAGATAAACTGTTTGATTCCTTCGATATAAGAAATGAATATGGAAAACTGACAAATGCAGGTGCTTTGCTGGCAGATGATTCTCCAATCAGACATTCCCGGCTGTTCTGCACACGCTGGAATGGTTTGGATAAAAGCGGCGGCATGGTAGATGCTCTCGACAGTGCAGAATATTCTGGAAGCTTGATTATTCTGCTCAACGAGGGGGTAGGCTTTGTGAAGCGGAACATGAAAACACGTTGGAAGAAAACCGCCAACTCCCGTATTGAAATGCCCGATTACTGCGAGCGAAGCATTTTTGAAGCACTCGTCAATGCGCTAATCCACCGTGACTATCTGATTTTGGGCAGCGAAGTCCATATCGACATTTATGACGATCATCTTACCATTACTTCTCCCGGCGGTATGGCTGACGGTACACGAATACAGGAAAGAGATATTTCCAATGTTTCCTCCACTCGCCGCAATCCTGCCCTTGCTGATATTTTTGGCAGATTGGGCTATATGGAGCGCCAAGGCAGCGGATTTAAGAAGATCACAGAAACTTACCGTGCCGCCCACAATTACCGTGACGAATTGGAGCCGAAATTCTATTCCGATGCCAGCTCGTTCCAAGTCACGCTGTATAACTTGAATTATGAAGCAACGGTAAACGCAACTAAGGCTGCGATTGGGGACGAAAATGTTGCGATTGCCCCCGATCACCTTGCGATTGAGGTTGCGATTAATAAACTAAACGCAAGCCAAGCTACGATTGCAAAGGCGAAAGCGGTATTTGCAAACATGGATATTGATGGTGTCTTTGGTCGTTCTGACATAGCTGTTATTACAAACAATTCTGTTACTGCAGCTGGTAATCTCATTACAAAGCTGAAAAATGCAGATTTGATTGAGCCTGTCAGCGGTTTTGGAAAAGGCAAGTACAAGTTCATATATCCCAAAGAATAAATTAAATGGGGCTGTTTGGAATTATCTATTTCCCGACAGCCCCAGCTTCTAACTATGAGAATATCTACTCTTTATCTTCCTGGGATTCCTCCTGTACCTTGCGGACGTACTCTTCTGTTAAATCCCTGTTTTATTGTAATTGTGCCAGATGTTCTAAGACCATAGCAAATAAAAAGATTCTTAAATTCACAGGAAGATTCCATTATCTTATTTTCCCAACCGTATCACATTCCAGGAAGCCTTTTTCAGCACACTTGTCACAACACCGCCATCCAGTTTGCTTCTGTCATCCGCATTTACTGGATAAACTTTTTCTTCCAGCAAGCTATTTCCTGCTTTCAAATCTTCGTTTTCCATAACAATATGCTCTAACAAACGGTATCCCGCAAAGCTTCTTACATCTGTGGTAAGTTCCACGTCTTCTTCCAGATTACGGTTTACCGCAAAGATGGTAACTTCCTCTTTTTCTTCATTATAAACAGCAATGGATTCAATATCCGTAATTTCATCATGTTTGGCTGTTGCATGTTTTGTTCCGGAAATTACCGGCTGCAATGCAATACCGCGACCATATTTAGATGCATGCATAAATGGATAGAAGATGGTCTGTTTCCATGCTCCCCCTGCTGCATCTGTCATGATCGGAGCAATGACATTCACCAACTGTGCCAAACACGCCATTTTCACACGGTCTGCATGTTTCATTAAGGTAATCAACATCAAACCTACTAAGAGGGCATCCTCAAAATTATAGATATCCTCCAGCATAGGCGGCGCTACCTGCCATGGATGATTTTCTGTAATATCATCATCCGCTGCATTGGAATGGAACCATACATTCCACTCATCAAAGCTTAAATTCATGGTCTTTTTACTGCGTTTTTTCGCCTTCACATAGTCACAGGTAGAAATCACGGTACGGATAAAATCATCCATGTCATCCGACTGCGCCAGATAATCATTGCTGTCATTATCACGATTTCCGTAATACTGATGCATGGAAACATAGTCCACATAATCATAAGTATGGGACAGTGTCACTGCCTCCCAATCCGGGAAGGTTGGCATGTCACGGTTGGAACTGCCGCAGGAAACCAGTTCAATACCTGGATCAATAAGGCGCATGGCTTTGGCTGTTTCCTCTGCCAGACGTCCATATTCTTCCATAGTTTTATGACCAATCTGCCACGGACCATCCATTTCATTTCCCAGACACCAGACTTTAATATTATGCGGGTCCTTTACACCATGCCTGATACGAAGGTCACTGTACTTTGTTCCCGAAGGATGATTGCAGTATTCCAGAAGATTACATGCATCCTGAATACCTCTGGTTCCCAGATTGACTGCCATCATAACCTCTGAATTTACCTGTTTCGCCCACTTGGAAAATTCATTTAAACCAACTTCATTCTTTTCCAGGCTTCTCCACGCCAGTTCCAGACGGTGGGGTCTTTCAGAAACAGGTCCAACAGAATCCTCCCAGTAAAAATTAGAAACAAAATTACCGCCCGGATAACGTATAATGGGCACATCCAGCTCTTTTACAAGCTGTACCACATCCTGACGGAATCCGTTTTCATCTGCTGCCGGATGCCCTGGCTGATAAATTCCTTCATACACAGCTCTTCCCAGATGTTCAATAAAAGAACCGTAGATACGTTTGTCAATGGGTGCAATCTGGAACTCCTTGTCCAGAACCATTTTTGCTCTTCTTGTCATTTTAGAAACCCTCCTAAATTAAAAATCATATTATTTTTTTACTCTTTTACTGCGCCTGCTGTCATACCTTCAATAAAATATCTCTGAAAACAGATAAACAAAATGAATATCGGTATAATAGAAAATACAGAACCTACAACCAAAAGGCTATAGTTATCACCGTATGGATTAATTAACGTATTCAGTCCAATGGTTAAGGTATATTTTTCTGAAGAACGGACTACCAGCAATGGCCACAGATAATTATTCCATGCGTTCATACCATTTAAAATTGCCATGGCTGAAAATGCCGGTTTCATAATAGGAACAATTAAACGGAAGAAAATTCCATATTCCGTACATCCGTCAATACGTCCCGCTTCAATCAAAGATTTAGGCAAGCCAAGTAAATATTGTCTAAAGAAAAAGATAGTGGACGCATGCGCCAGAAACGGAATTACTACTGCCGCATAATTATCCATCATTCCCCATGAAGAAATTTGTTTATATAATGGTAACATAATAACTTCAAAGGGAATAGATAAAATAATTAAAACGATTACAAAAAAGAAATTTTTTCCTTTAAAATCATATGCAGCAAAACCATAGGCTACAAAGGAACTTACAATCAAAGTTAATACTACAGTTATTACAGTAAGAATCAAACTGTTAGCAAACCATATCCAATAATCATGATTTCCGGTAAACAGCAGTATGTAATTATCCAACGTCATATTTGCAACATCCAAGTTAAGATTCAAACCATATTGGAGTAAAAAATTTCCAGGTTTAAAACTGGCAAGAATAATTGCATATATAGGAAGTATAATCAGAATAGCAAGAATGGAAAAGAAAATCACCATACACACTGTTGCTATTCTGTTCTTTGTTTTCTGGCCTTTTCCAATTACTCTTGATGCCATATCACCTTTCCTCCTTTTTAAATGTACCTGTTGCAATTAGTTGAACCATATTAATAATCATAACAACAACTAAAAGCACCAAGCCCACTGCACATGCATACCCCATAGCACGCTTTTCAATTCCCTGCCTGTAAAGATATCCCACAATAGTAAGACCAATATTCTGAGGGGAATTGTTTCCTTTCCAAAGCATAAACGATTCAAGAAACATAGACAAACCAGCATAGATACTAATGGTCAACACATAGACTGTGGTTGGTTTTACCAACGGAAAAGATATCTTAATAAACTGTTGCCATTTTGACGCCCCATCAATAGAAGCTGCTTCATAAAGGTCCTTTGGAATACTCTGCAGACCTGCAAGAAAATACAAAATATTTACACCTGTCCATCTCCAACACGCCACAATAAGAAGGGCTATATATGCAGTCCATTCACCTTTTAACCATTTAATGGGAGAATGCCCCAAAAGCTCTACAATCTGGTTCGCTAAAGAAGATTCCATTTCTCCAAACATTAAACGAAAAATAGTACCAGCAACTACTACTGATGTTAATGCAGGAAGAAAATAAACAGATTTAAAAAAACCTTGTCCCTTCATCAATTTGCTATTTAACAGACTGGCAAATAACAGCGGAAACGGAATCAGAAGAATTAATGTTCCTGCCATATATTTGATACTATTATATACTGCCTTAAAAAACATTTTATCTGTTAATAGCCTTGAATAATTATTAAAACCAACCCATTTATCTTTTAATACATCTTGAAAACTAAGCAGAACACCGTTTGCAATAGGAAAAATCCAAAACAACAAAAATGTAAGTACAAACGGAAGAATAAACACATAAGGGGCTGCTTTTTGCGAATAAAAAAACTTCTTTATTTTAGCCATTCTCACAAGGCTCCTTTCCTAAACAATTCTTATTTCATTCTCAATCATATTAAATGGGATGTGGGAAGAATCCCACATCCCATTCACTTTTTCACTTTATAAAATTAGCCCTTATTCTGAAAATTCATTCTGGAGTGTCTCCTGCGCTTCGTCTACAGCTTCTTTGACATCCCTATCAGACTCAAAAATATCATTCAAAGTCTGATTACAGAAAACATTATTGATAGATGGCCACTGTTCTGCTGTATAACAAGGAAGAAGTCCAATTCCATCCTGAAGCTCTAACAATGGATCAAATGGTTTTGTATTAAAATATTTTACAAATTGGTTATCTGGATTTTCCGTTACAGCGGTATCAGTCCATACTTCAGTATTTACAGGATCAAATCCCAGTACATTCCATACTTCTACATTAGCTTCTTCTGACAGCTTAATAAAAGCAAATACTTCTGCTGCAAGCTCTGCATTTTTACTAGATTCAATGACTGCAGTTCCTGTTCCGCCGCCACCAATTGTTTTCACCTTATCTCCATTTCCCCATACTGGTGGAGCAGCTATTGCAACTTTACCTTCAAGATCTGTCATATAGGACAGATAACGGCTTGTCTGCCAGAAAGGCATTATAGCAACTGCAACTTCACCACTATTATACAATGGGTATGCTTCCTCATTGTCTGGCTGTCCGCCTGCAATGGTATCCAGTGCTCCTTCTTTCTGCATATCTTTTATGTATTGAAGACATTCTACAATCACATCATTGTTTACATCTAACTTACCATCCTCCGTCAGATAATCTCCACCTTTTTGGGCAAGCATCAAATTCAGTGTCCATAATGCAGATGTTTCTGCAGGAGCAAAGGTTTTTCCTGTTTCCTCTTTATATTTAATTCCTGCCTCTTTAAAATCATCCCATGTCTTAATTGCTGTATAGTCTATACCTGCACCTTCCAACAACTCTGTATTATAAAAGGCAACAGTAGTTCCTACATGTGTAGGTAAACCATAATATTTTCCATCCTTGGAATATAAGTCTAAACGGGACTGAACCACAAGGTCTTTATAAGGTTCAATATATTCTGCTAAATCCATCAGTCCTACATCACTTCCAGCCATAAAAGCAGGAAATTTATTAAGTTCAATGTCGACCACATCCGGAGCTCCTTCTCCAGACTCCAACGCAAGTGAGAGCTTGTTATGCATATCCTCATATGCCATATTAGAAAGAACCAGTTTTACCTTTTTGTCTGGATTCTGCTCATTCCATTTTTCTGCCATATTAGTGTAAAAATCCTGATGGTTTTCCACAAATGTCCAAACATTAATTTCTGTTACATCTTCACCTTCAACTTCCATTTCTCTCTTTCCAGTTTGTTTTTCTGCTTCATCACTTCCCGATTTCCCACCGCATCCAGTGAGTAAACCACCTGCCATTGCAGTACATAACAACATGGATAAAAGTTTTTTCTTCATACAATTCTTCCTCCTTAATTGCTTTTATCAAATCAGAAGTGTTCTTTACTTCTGCCTGATTCTAAATACAAGTTATTAAACGTTTAATGTATTTCAACCTCCAATTATGCACCTTTAATCCCATATCTAATTTTACTTGAAACACATATCCATTTTAAACTCTATTTTCCGTCTCTCTTTTTATAAATCGTTTAATATACTTATACCATATTTTCACTTATAAATAAAATCTCTATATTTTTATATATTACTTATTTATTTTTATTATCTCTTATTTTTTCTTGTTTTCTCTCCTTTTCTTTATTTTTAACTTTTTGCACAATTTATACATCATATAAATCGTTTAACTATGTACATTTTTAAGTATTATTCTTCAGCAAAATTAGTATTTAGCTTCTTTTCAAACAAAAGAAAGCAGAGATTTGGCATAATACTACTGTTTAATGACAAACCTCTGCTTTCAGCATCTAACCATCCACTATTCATTTTAGACTTATCGTTTTCCTACGGAATCTCTTAAAACTAATTGGCTTGCTACAGCCTCAACCCTGGCTTCTCTTCCAACATTCTCCTCTCCATCCAAAAGTTCCAGCATTACTTTCGCAGCATTATAACCAATCTCATACAATGGCAGCCTAACCGTTGTAAGTGCTGGTCTCAAATATCTGGATATCTCTCTGTCATCATATCCCACTACTGAAATTTCTTCCGGTATTTTTACCTCCAGTTCTCTCAACCGATCGCACACCTCAGCCGCAAGCATATCATTCATGCAAAAAATAGCTGTAACCCCTTTTTCTATTAGATCTTGTGCATAACGATACCCCATTTTATCATCCCAACTCCAGCCGCACACCAAATCCGGATCATATAAAATTCCGCTATCTCTAAGTGCTCTTTGATAACCTTTTAAACGTTCTTGAACATGTATACTCGAATGTTTTCCAGCAATAACACCTATATTTTTATGTCCATTCTCTATCAAATGCCGAATCGCATCATAAGTACCTGTTGCATCATCCACGACTACAGATGGAACTTTTCTACTTCCTGTAAAGCCATAAGCCATAACAGCCGGTATAGGCAAATTCTCCGGAATACAGCGTATCACTCTCTCATGAGCTGCTACATATATAATCCCGTCGACTTGTTTAGCAATCAACTCTTTCATTTCTTTTACTGCCAATTCATAATAGTCTTCTTTGTCATAATACGTTGACTGAAACTTTTTATACAACCTAAGATTCGTCAATAAAATCTGATAATTTTCTTGTTCACAAAACTCTGTAATTCCATCAATAATATCCGGTATACTGAAAATTGTCATATCTTCGGCTATAACACCTATGCTCCTGGTATTTTTCATTTTTAAATTTTTCGCCACATAATTAGGCGTGTAATCCATTTCTTTCGCCTTTTTCATCACTAAATCCCTGGTATCTTTGCTGGCTCCCGGCTTTCCATTCAAAACATTCGATACTGTTGCAGCTGACACATTGCATGCCTTTGCTAACTCTTTTATATTCGCCACTTCCCTCGCCCTCTCCCTTCATGATAAATATAAAACGTTTAAGTTTTTCCACCCGTCCCTATATAAAATGGCGGGAAAATTCCCGCCTACTGTAATTTTCCAATAACATTTTTAACCAGTTGAAAACTGTGGGACATTTCAAATCCTAATTTTATTCAAATCGTATCAGATTTAACTATTTCTTGCAAGCTCCTAAAACCAGTTTTTTCTCCCTCTCCCCTATGTTATTTCACAGCAACATGAAGCACGCTGCATGCCGGAATAGTAAATTTCAGTCCCTTTTCAGTAACCTGAACACCTGAGAACTCTTTTACACAAACCTTATCTGTCTCTTCAAAGGTATTCTTCGCATGCATTTCTTCTGTTACTATCTCACCCTTCACTTCTTTAACCTCTCTGTCTAAGATTGCAGCATCCACCTCATAGCTCTCAGAAACAGAAAGATTTGTAATAGTCAGATGCAGCACACCATTTTCATCCACAGATACAGACTCTGTAAGATTCGGCACCTGGTATTCCTCCTGTGTTCCAATGGTTTCTGTCTCAATGGAACTTTCCACCAGAGTCGCATCCTGGTGATATTTATACATGTTAAACACATGGTAAGTAGGTGTTTTCACCATCTTATCACCCTCTGTAAGAAGCGCAGACTGAAGCACATTTACCATCTGCGCCAGATTTGCCATTTTCACCCTGTCACTGTGTTTATTAAAGATATTCAGAGTAATTCCAGCCACCAGAGCATCTCTCATGGTGTTCTGCTGGTAGAGAAATCCCGGATTTGTTCCAGGTTCACAGGTGTACCAGGTTCCCCATTCATCTACAATCATGCCGATTTTCTTTTCCGGGTCATACTCATCCATGATCACACCGTGGCGTTTAACCAATTCTTCCATGTACAAAGCTTTGCTAAGGGTTTTATACCACACATTTTCATCAAAATCTGTAGCGCTTCCCTTGATGTCCCATCCTTCCGGATGTACATAATAGTGTAAGGACAGACCGTCCATAAAGCCATGCTGGAATGGCTGGGAATGATTGAAACAGGTTGCCAGAACCTCTTTGGTCCACTCATAATCATCCACATTTGCGCCACAGCAGATTTTTTCCACATGTTCCCCTGCCTTGTAATCTCTCACATAGGTCTGGTATCTACGATATTCATTTGCATAGAAATCCGGATTCATATTTCCGCCGCAGCCCCAGTTTTCATTTCCTACCCCAAAGAAATCTACCTTCCATGGTTTTTCATGACCGTTTTTTGCACGAAGCTCTGCCATGGGAGAAACTCCGTCAAAGGTCATATATTCCACCCACTCAGACATTTCCTGTACGGTACCGCTTCCTAAGTTTCCATTAATGTAAGTTTCACATCCCAACTGTTCACACAGTTCAAAAAATTCATGGGTACCAAAGCTGTTGTCTTCCACTACACCGCCCCAGTGAGTATTAATCATTCTTTTTCTGGTTTCTTTTGGTCCAATACCATCCTTCCAGTGATACTCATCTGCAAAGCAGCCTCCCGGCCAGCGCAGAACCGGAACTTTAATTTCTTTCAATGCTTCTACTACATCACATCTCATGCCATTTACATTTTCAATAGGGGAATCCTCCCCCACATAGATTCCTTCATAGATGCATCTTCCCAGATGCTCAGAAAAATGTCCGTAGATTTCCTTGTTGATTTTACTCACTTTCTTGTTTGGATTGATTACTAATTTTGCCATAATATCTGTCCATCCTTTCTTTTACTCTTCTATTGCATTAAGACCGCTTCCCCATACACTCATACCAGTTTCACTGTTAAGTGCTGTAAAGGTCATAACGTACTTTTTACCATCTTCATCCCACTGTTTCAGATAAATGCCTTTGTAGGTTTTTCCGTCTATCTCCAGTTCAATGCTGCAATTATCTCCGATTTTCCAGGTTCCTTCTTCTTCCAATCCCTGGATTTCCCCCTTGGACGTAAGCTGGATTTCCTGGGACTCACTCATTTCTGCTGAAATTTCTCTTCCATGATTAATCAGCTTATAGCCTCCTGCCAGTTCCTTTGCGGGATATTCTTTTAGTCCCTCTTCTGTATACCGATATGGGGCAATCACCGGCCATCCTTCTTCATTGAAAAACATCTGGTGTACCCGCACTTCATGCTCTTCTCCCCGATTTTCAAATCTGGTATGATAAATCATGAAATACTTGCCCGTTTCCTCCTGATAAATACAGGAGTTGTGGCCCGGAGACAGGTAGCCTTCTCTATTTTCGCCCTCTTCTCCTTCTTTCCACAGGAACTTATAACTTCCCATAAGTTTTGTCCCGTATAAAGCTGCTGTAGCATCGCTAAAGGCTGTTCCCGCAGCGCCCTTACAGTCTTCCATCTCCTGTCCCATAGAATCCACATAAGGACCATCCGGGTTTTCGGAGCGGCACACGCGAATGTTATAACCACCATCTGAATCCAACCCGCCAAAGGATAAAAACATATAGTAGTATCCTGTCTCTTCATTGTACATAATATAAGGAGCTTCAATTCTCAGATGATTACCTCCCAGAAGTTTTTTACCATATCCCTCTTCCAGCGGCAAACCTGTTTTAGCATCCATTTCTTTGATAAAAATACCTCCGGAGTAGGAACCATATACCATCCACAGCCGCCCCTGTGCATCATAAAACGTACAGGGGTCTACCACATTAGGGTCTGTGGTGGCCTGATATAAGTCCCCATCCTCGTCTTTCTCACTGGCAGGCATACCAGATTTCAGCATCAGACCTTCATTCACATAAGGACCGTCTACCTTATCGGATACCGCTGTTCCAAGACAGGAGACCGGAGCATCTCCCTGACAGTTACAATAATATAAATGATACTTACCATCTTCCAGTCTGGCTACGTCCGGAGCCCAGAAGGTATTACTATGAGACCACTCAAAAGCCTCCTTCATATTAAGATACACGTCCGGTATCACTCCATTGTCATCTTTCACACCCTGATTTACAGTTTCCCAGTTCATAAAGTCATCTGTTTTAGCTACTGCCAGATGGGAGCCAAAAATATAATAGCTTCCGTCATCCCCCTGTACTACAGAAGGGTCATGAACCGACACTTCCTGAAATTCCTTTTCCACCGGTTTCTCTGCTTTTAATTTTTCCTTCTGTCCACAACCTGCAAGTCCCGCCAGAAGTATTGTGCCAAGCAGAAAATAAATTCTTTTTTTCATCTTATCGCCTTTCTCATGATGTCCCATGAAAGAAAAAACAGCCCGCTTCTGTAAAGCTCACAGAATGCCGGGCTGTTTTGTTATTTTTATTGCATCTGACTGTACGCAATGCGCACCTTAATATCCTGATTATAATTTCCAAACCCACTGCCAAAAATGGTAAGACCGCCAATATTCTTAGCATCTTCCTCAATTTGGAATTTAAAACGAATCGTACTTTTGTAATCCAGATTAAACCTTCTGATATCCACATCTGAAATCTTTAGTCCATCTACAAAAGTTCCCTTTTTATTAATCACAATCATCTTCAGAAGTCCATACTGATTCCAGTTTGGAAACCACCAGTCTGGTGTAAAGATTCCCTGCACGTCCCCGTAATCTCCAGGGCTGGTCCAGGTTCCGATTTTCACATCATTTAGGTAAAATGATATATCAGAAGGCCAATCACTGTTTACCCCCGGCGCCTCAGAACTGATTTCCAGGGAGAGGGTAATCTGCTCAATCTTCGTAGCACTTGGCAAAAGATTGGGGATAATATATTCAATATATCCTTTTGTAAACCAGAGAATCCTTGCTTTAATCCTGTCTGGATGAGCAAAATATCTTGGGTCATCAACCTCTCCAACCAACGCTGCATCTGTTGCCAGCCCGCAAGTAGGATATACCTCATAATCAGAATAATGTCCCACTCTCACTTCGGTATTATAGATATTATTTTCATCCTCTGTTTCTTCACTCTCGACTTCAACCAGGATTTTATCCACATCGACCCTGCATAATTTTTGATTTCCATGTCCTCCATGTTCGGTAATCACCTTAATAATTCCCGCCTCTTCCAGCTTCTTAATATGACTGGTAAGAGCTCCATTGGTAATCCCAAGACTGGATGCAAGTTCGTTCATGTTCATCTCACGGTTTTCCAGCAGTAGTTTTACAATATTGATTCTAACCTCTGACCCCAGAGCCTTAAACACCTCAAGACCATCATCTAAGCTCTTAATATGTAACATTGCTTCTTCCCACTTTCCAGATAACCTTAAACATTTTAGATTTATCTAAACAATACTATACATGAATTTCCCCCAATATGCAAGACCAGATTTGTCAATCCCAGACATGACAATGGAGTTTTTTTCATTCTCAAAATCTCTGCATTCATAAACTATAGAATTTTCAAAGTGCTTGCGAAAATCCTCTATATAAACCTTTCTGGCTTTCTGCTGCTTATGTCCATCTCCGCCGAAATCCAGAATTTCCCAATATCCCTCCGGCGCTTCAGAAAGTGGCATTTTTCTTATCTCTCCTGTATATGGTTCCGGTCCCAGCACCGGCCATTCTTCCAGGAAAAACATAGGGCGCACCATCATATAATGAACCTGATAGCTATCCCGGTTATCCTCTTCTTCATGAACCCGATAAACAGATGCTCCATCCCTTACATGATGGATAAAAAAGTATCGCTCCTGTAGTTCATCATAGAAAGGAACTCCATGCCCAGGTCCCCGCAGACCTCCCCATTTCCAGCCATTTCCATTGTCCAGAAATCTGGGATGCTCCGCCTGAAATTCATAACTTCCCGCAATGCGTACCCCTACACTTTCTTCCACAAGGTCTTTTCCTTCCATATCTACATAAGGCCCTGTGACCTTCCGGCTTCTCCCTGCACAGATGTCGTAATCATCTCCAAGCCATCCATAGGATAGAAAAAGATAAAACCATCCATTTTCAGGAACATAAATAATCGAAGCTCCTTCCGGTCCATCTTTTGGAAAATCCTTTCCTTTTCTGGCAATACACAGCCCCAGACTTTTGGGATTTCTATCCAGAGCAAGCCCTGTAGATGGCTCCAGTTCTTTTATATAAACCCCTCCGAAAAAGGAGCCATACACCAGGTAACACTGCCCCTTATCCCAGACAACGTGAGCGTCAATAGCATTGGGATATGTGTCATCTGTACCCCAGGTATCTGCCACAATGCCCCTGTTTTCAAAAGGGCCCAAAGGATTCTCTGCTACCGCCAGCCAAATTCTGGACTCCGAACTCCCAAAAGCTTTGGTAGCAGAATAGTACATTCTGTATTCCCCATTTACATATTCCACATAGGGCGCCCAGAAACCGGCAGTAGGAGAAAATTCTCCATTATCTCTGCCCTGTGAAATAGCTTTCTCAGAAAGCGCAATACCTTCATAAGTAAAATGCACCAAATCCTGAGATTTCCTTACCGGGATTCCAATCTTTTCTGTAAGCCCGCATTCTGGTCTGTACACATCTGTACTATAAGAATAATAGGCTTTTGTCACCGGATCCCACATCATGGATGGATCATGAGACCAGACTGTGGGATTACGATATACATTTGTATCATTTAGCCGCAGGATTCCTTCTGCATTTTCTTTTGACGTTTCCATATTCATCATCCTTTTACACCGGTCACTGCCATAGATTCAATGATATATCTCTGGAAGAAAAAGAATAACAACAGGGTTGGCAGGATTGCCAGCACAGACGCAGCCATAATCAGAGGATAATCACTATTCACTGCATAATAGGCATTAAAGGAACGGATAACCACCTGTAACGTAAACCACTGTTCGTCCTGAATGAAAATAGTAGGAGCCAGGTAGTCATTCCAGATTCCCATAAACCACAGAATAATCTGTGTCATTAACGCTCCCTTCATCAAAGGAAGGAAAATCTTATAGTACATTTTGAAATAACCACAGCCATCAATTTTGGCCGCTTCCACCAGTGTGTCCGGAATACTGGTAAGATTTTGTCTTAAGAAAAACACAATACTTACATTGCCGAACAGCCCCGGTATAATCAGAGGAAGCAGACTGTTAGTCCATCCCATCTTAGTAAACATAACGTACTGTGGAATCATAACAACTGCAAAAGGAATCATCATAGTTGCCAGAAGTCCCAGGAAAATACCATTCTTACCCTTGAATTTCAATTTACTGAAAGAAAACGCCGCAAGGGAAGAGGTAAATCCACCTACCACCAGAACCGGAAATGCTACGGTTAAAGTATTTCTTAAACCTCTTAAAAACTCCGGCTTTTGAAGCACCTCTGTGTACTTGCCAAACTTCCAGGGATCCGGAATAATACTGAAGTTTGCAGATAAAATCTGGTTTTTTGTCATAAAGGAACTCAGCAGCATATAAATCAAAGGGAACACCATGGCAATGGCGCCCAGCAGCAAAAGCGTAAAGACAATCGCATCTACTATCTTCGCTTTTTTCGTTTTTACTTCAGAGCTTTTATCATCTAATTTCGCCATTTTTTCTTTCCCTCCTGCTACTCAATGGTTTTTACCCATTTATCCTGAGCCTTAAAGTTAATTGCTGTAATAATGAAGATAAAGATTGCCAGAATAAACGCCATGGCAGAGCCATATCCCATCTGATTATTTCCAAATGCCTTATCATATAAGTAGAATACAACGGTAGCTGCACTGTAGTTCAATCCGCCATTAGGAACCATAACCAATACTTCTACAAATACCTGGAAACCTCCAATCAGTCCTGTGATTAACAGATAGAAAGTAACCGGAGATACCAGGGGCATGGTAATATAACGAAACAGTTTCAGGCCATTCGCTCCGTCAATCTTCGCAGCCTCATAGTAATCTCTGGGAATACTCTGAAGCCCTGCAAGGTACAGAATGATAGAGCCACCCAGTCCCTTCCATACCATAAAGATAATCATGGAAACCTTGACCCACACTTCATCCCCCAGCCAGTTCGGTCCATGATTTCCTGTAATCGCCTCAATAATACTATTCAGCAAACCATAATCATAATTAAACACCCACATCCACAGGATTGCCACTGCAACTAATGAAGATACTACCGGTACATAGTATAAAGTACGCAGCACTTTGATACCTTTAATTTTCCGGTTCATACCCACTGCAATAATAAGAGCAAGAATCATACCTATGGGAATACCAATCATATAAATTACAGTATTCAGCAGAACCTTCCAGAACTTCTCATCACCTAACAGCTTAATATAGTTTTCCAGTCCCACAAAATTATCCATCATATTGTTCATACCATTCCACTTGGTCAAACTTGCCACAAAGGCAAACACAATGGGAAATGCCATGAAAACACAGAAGCCGATAAATGGCGGTGACACAAAGGCTAATCCCCAGCAATGTTCTTTAAAAGCAGCCTTGCTCATCTTTTTTCTGGTCTGTTTTACTTTTGTTTTGCTCATCTTTCTTTCCCTCCAGATAAACAGGAAAGAGGATGCGACATAAAGCAGCATCCCCTTCCTAATTTGCAGCTTATTCTACGCTTTCCCAAGCTTCATCAAGAGCTTCCTGCATCTTTGGTTTCACCTGTTCAATATACTCGTCCACTGTCATAGAACCATTTTTCACATTGTCCAGTCCTTCCAGGAAGATATCATTCCATTCTGCATTTGGTGTATAAGTTGTTTCCTGGAATCTACCTTCATATTTATCTGTTCCGTTCAGATAGTTAAAGAACACATCCACATTAGATGGGAAGGAAAGTGTTCCGTCATTGATTGCTTCTACAAATTCTCCCTCTGCAAGTGTTTTAATGTTTGGAAGCTGAATGGACTGTCCGCCAGTAATACCGGAAAGTTCTTTCTGTCCGTTTTCATCTGTACACAGATAAGAAATCAATTCTGTAGCCTCTTCTTTGTTCTTGCTCTTTTCAGATACACAGAAACCTACAGTTCCAAGCCATGTCATGGATTTTCCGGTAGACAGTGTTGGATATGCACATAAATCCCAGTTAAATGGGAACGTTTCTTTATCCATGAATGCAGCTACATCCCAGGTACCACATGCGTAAAATGCTTCCTGTCCTGCCAGCCATCTCTGATATACACCAAGAGAAGCATCCTGTTCAACGGTTGGTGTCACCTTGTATTTTAAAGTCAAATCCACATATTTCTGCACTGCATCTTTAAATTCAGGTGTATCAATGTTTACGGTCTTGTAATCATCTGTTAAATAGGTAGCTCCGTTAGACCATACATACTGCTGCAGCATGAAAGCGTTTGCCATACCGCATCCCCACTGGTCGATCTCGCCATCACCGTCTTTATCTTTCGTCAGTTTCTGGCATACATCCACAAACTCTTCATATGTATATGGGTTTTCCGGGTCCGGATATGGAATACCAGCTTCATCAAAAATATCTTTGTTATATGCATAAGCAAATACAGAGGCATCTTTTGGCAGTGCATATAAATCACCGGAACCGGTCTTTTCTCCATCATAGCGATAGCTGTTCAGGGCTTCCTGCGCTACTAATCCATCTGTGCTGATACCCTTTTCTTCCAGAATAGGCTGCAAATTCGCAATATAACCGTTTTCTACATACTGTTCTACTGCTTCCGGTCCCACATAGAATACATCCGGTAAATCTCCTGCTGTCATCATACCAGTTAAGGTCTTGGAATACTCTTCCTGAGTAGTAATCTGAATATCCACTTTGCCAATAGTATCCTTATGATCTTCCTCAAATTTTTTAATCATATCTTTGTAAACTTTTGATTCATGATCATTTGCAAAGATAAATACAGATAAGTTCTTTTTACCATCTGCTGTTTCAGAAGAATCAGACTTTCCACATCCAGCCAATGCTGTTGTTGCCAGAGTAGTCGCTGCAAGTCCTACTGCCAAAAATTTTTTTGCTTTCATAAAAATGCTCCTCCCTTAGTGATATGTTCTAATCACCTTGTTTATTTGTTGCTAAAATAATAGCACTATTTTTTAGCATTTTCAATAGTTATTTATTTATTTCTAAATATAACATTCATTTTCGCTTTATTTTACAATTTTATATTTCTATTTTTGTGCATTTTCCCTAGTAAACTATATATAGTTTAGATTATTCAAAAATATTTAAAATTGTATATTGTTTTCATAATCAAAAACAGGAGTTCCATCTTCTCTATATTTCACTTCCATAACCATTGCATGACGATTGGGATCATACAGAGGATCTCCTATAATTTCATCATAAGGCCTTGCATGATAGATGCATAAATCCGTTGTTCCATCCTCTGCTTTCACAAAAGAATTGTGCCCGGGTCCATAAAGCCCCTTTGTTTCATCCGTCTCTAAAACAGGATGATTCCACTTTTTCCATGACTGAGGATCCAATAAATCCGCATTCTCATCTGCACACATCATACCCATACAGTAACATGCCCCTGTAGCGCTGGCAGAAAAGGTAAGGTAAATCTTTCCATTATGTTTCAAAACTGCAGGACCTTCATTCACCCAGAAATCTATCCGTTCCCAGTCATAATCCGGTGTGGTAAGAAGCACCTGTACAGTAGCCAGCTTATCAGGCGCTTCCATTTTTGCAATGTAAAGATTGGAAATCTGCTTTCCTACACCTGTTTTTTCTGCCCAAATCCAGTAATATTCCCCTTTATTCTCAAATACAGTCGCATCCAGGGAAAATGCATGAAAGGAAAAATCATCTCCATCTGCCGCCTTCATCATGCCCAGTTCTTCCCACTCGTCCTCCAGGGGATTCTGGCCTTTACAATGCAGCACATAAGGCCGGATTTCCCACACATCCGCAGCATCTCCGGCTGCATAATAAATATACCATTCCCCATAAAGATAATGAACCTCCGGCGCCCATATATGGATACTCTGAGGCCCCTCCTTGTGCTTCCTCCAAAGAGTATGTTCCTTGGCTTCTCTCAGTTCCTTGATTGTCTTCGCACCTCTCATGACAATTTTGTCATATTCCGGTACCGATGCTGTAAAATAATACATTCCATCTGTATGTTTATACACATATGGATCTGCCCGCTGTTCAATAAAAGGTTGATTGTAGCTTGTTTTTTTGTAATTATTCTGGTTCATGTTTTTCCTCCCTTTACCCTTTTTCAAAAGGATAAATTTGTTTTTCTTCTCTTTAGTTTACATCAATATAAACTACTATGCAATATTTAATTTAGTTTTTATTAAAATATTACAGTTTTATCTAAAGTTTTTTGTTCAATATTACACTTCCTATTCAGGAGCAAAAAAGCTATAATATGTTTATCACTATGAACTTACACAGGAGGAGCGTTTTATTATGAACTTATTTTCATATGACAGTCCATTTTCCCGTTTTCTTTATTTTGTAGCAGATATTGTAACTCTGCATTTTCTCTGGATTCTTTACAGCCTTCCCATAATCACTATAGGTGCCTCCACTACAGCCCTTTATTATAGCTGTATGAAGCGCATCCGCACCGGCGAAGGTTATGTAACCCAGAATTTCCGAAAATCCTTCCGGCAGAACTTCAAGCAATCCACCATCCTCTGGATTGTTCTGGTATTGGTGGGATTTGTATTTTCTATTGATATCAGGTTCAGTATGGCGCTTGACAACACCATGGGACGCGTTATGCTTATCAGCTGTTCCGTATTCCTGATTCCTTTCGTACTATTAGCCCTGTATATCTTTCCGGTACAGGCAAAGTTTGAAAACAACATATTTAACAATGTCAAAAATGCCCTTTTAATGTCTATCCGACATTTTTTCTGCTCTCTGCTTTTATTAGTAATTTACCTCACCATTATACTGCTTGGAATATCTTTTCCGCCTTTTATTGGTCTTTTTCTCTGCTGCGGAATAGGGCTTACCGGTTATTTGACATCCAATATTTTTATTTACATTTTCCGGAAATATATTCCAGACGAACTGGAACAGGATTTAGATGCCTCTGGAAAGACTTTTTATTAACCAAAAACGCAAAAGACCTTTCATATAAAAATAGTAAGAGCCGACCGTAGGAATCAATCCGTATCCGGCGGCTGCCAGAATAAAGGACAGATCCATGACCCGGGATATATCCTCCCATGGGGGAGTCATAACTGCCAAGGCAATCGATCCAAAGAGAAAGCTGTAAAAGATGATGGTAAGCGGATGGTATTTCTCCGTAGTCGTGCTGATAATGGTCATCAGAGCGTACAAAAATCCGGCAGCCACACCCGCCGCCGCTCCATAGACGGAAAATCGTATGGAGGTAAAGTTTCCGCCCGTTACCGTCAAAATACTCCCGATAACATTGACGGCGAGGGCAAACAGCTTG
>ENA-OOWK01000500-OOWK01000500.1-human-gut-metagenome-genome-assembly--contig:-NODE-500-length-27969-cov-3.108476_pt1 | contig 27969 bp, 23 predicted proteins | sample MGYA00241405_ERZ501317 | MGnify/ENA primary metagenome ERZ501317 (study PRJEB25962, sample SAMEA1972440) | human gut metagenome | biome: human gut; feature: human-associated habitat; material: faeces... | reverse complement strand
AATACATGGACATAGCCTTTTCAGATGTAACAGATTTCGTAGAATTTGGCCAGGAGGATGTACCAGTGATGGCAGTTTATGGACCGGTACAGGTAAAAGATGAGGAAACAGGAGAAAAGAAAACCCTTACGAAAAGGGTGAATGTTGTTCGTTTTAAAGATTCCTCAGAAGTAGATGGAACCCTGATTGCAGAAGTAAAACAGGGTAAAGATGGCGCAAGCATAAAGCTGCCGGACAGAATGAAAGCCCTGGAATGGCTTACAGAGCATATGGATATGGCAACAGAGGAACAAAGAGCAAGAATTGAAAATATAAAGGCTAAGACAGAACAAATAAAAGGTTCCGGACAGGATGAAACAGAGGATAAGGTGACGAAACTGTTTGAAGCCATTGGAGGTACATTAGATGCTGAATCTTAGCAAAGCATATACACCAAAGCAAATAGAAATCCTAAGAGCATGTAGAAATACAGACTGGTTTCTGCTCATAAATCATGGGGCAAAACGGTCTGGTAAAACGCAGTTGGATAACGATATCTTCTTACAGGAGTTGATTCGTGTTAGAAAAACTGCAGATAAACTGGGAATTGATACACCACAGTACATTCTTGCTGGATATTCCATGGGAAACATTCAGGATAATATTTTGACGGAATTATCCAATAAATATGGATTTCAATTTAAATTTGATAAATTCAATAATTTTACTTTATTTGGTGTAAAGATAGTACAGACATCACATGGGAATATCAGTGGACTTGGACGCATCCGAGGAATGACAGCTTTTGGTGCTTATATCAATGAAGCGTCTTTGGCAAATCAGGAAGTATTTGACGAAATCAAGGCAAGATGTTCAGGACCAGGCGCCAGGATTATTGCAGATACAAACCCAGATCACCCAGAACATTGGCTTTTGAAAGATTATATAAAATCAACAGCAGCAGGCATTATGAATTTCCATTTCTGTTTGGATGATAACACCTTCTTGGATGAGCGCTATATCAAAAATATCAAAGAATCTACACCAAAAGGAATGTTCTACGATAGGGGGATTAATGGTGCATGGGTTTCTGGAGAAGGGGTCGTGTATCCTGATTTTGACCAGAATGTCCATGTGATTACACCATTGCAGGCAAAACAAATCATCTTTGACAGGGTGTTTTGCGGAGTTGACTGGGGCTGGGAACATTGGGGCGCTATTGTGGTGGTTGGCGTTAAAGGCAGCAGCTACTATATTGTTGAAGAACATGCTGCACAGCATAAGTATATTAAAGACTGGATAACAGTAGCGAAGGATATCATCAGACGTTATGGTGATGTCCCTTTTTATTGCGATCCAGCAAGACCAGAACATATTGCAGCGTTTCAGAATGCAGGCATTAACGCTTATATGGGGAACAATCGTGTTCTTTCTGGCATTGAAGCCATTGCTACTTTAATGACGAACAAACAATTTTTTATCGTATATTCCCAGTGCCCAAGATTCAAGGAAGAAATTTATAAATATATCTGGAAGAAAAATACTGGGGAACCGCTAAAAGAAAATGATGATGTTCTCTGTGCAATCCGATATGGTATTTATTCTGATATGACAGTGAATGAGATTGAATTGCCTGGACAGAGCATGGCCGAGCAAGCGGAGAAATTGAAAGGAATATTTTAAATGTTAGAAGTGAATAAATTTGAACATGGGACAGATACAGCACATCACACATCCAAAAGTTTCCAGCAATTATATGGACCAGAGACAAACCGCTCCTATCGTGCTAATAGTGCAGAGGAAGTTTTGGATGATGTGAATAAACTGGCTTCCATGATTCGAAACCATCATGAGGTCCAATGTCCCAGACTTGAGGCATTAGACGACTATATAAAGGCTAGAAATAATGGAATATACAGTGACAATTCTAGGAGAAACGAAGAAGAAAGAGCAGACCACAGGGCGGCTCATAATTTTGCTAAGGTCATCAATGTATTTGATGTTGGTTACAATACAGGAGTTCCTATCAAAAAAGTAAGTGATAATGAAAAAATAAATGAAATCATTGCAGAATACGATAAGGAAAATGATATTGAAGCTCTGGACAGTGAGTTGTGGCGTGATATGAAAAAATATGGAAGAGCTTATGAACTCCAATACAGAAATAAGCAGGATAAGGACAAGTCTGTTATCAGCAATGTGTTTGAAACTTTTGTATGTTATGGGTTAGATGTGGAAAGAACGCCACTTTTTGCAGTACGTTATCCGAGATACAAGGTAGAAACTCAGGAATTTACTACCGTTACTGTCTATACGGATAAAGAGATTATTACCTATAAACCATGTCAGATGAATGCACTGAGGCTGGAAGAAGAGAAAAGGGAACACCATTATTGGGAAGAAGTGCCAATTACAGAGTATTCACCGGACAGATATCGCATGAGCGGATACGAAGATGTAATCCCTCTCATTGATTTATATGATGCAGCGCAATCAGATACCGCTAATTATATGACAGATTTAAATGAAGCAACTATGATAATTACAGGAAATCTAAATCTGAATAAATATAAAACGGACGATCTTATAAAAATGAAAAAAGCAAATTTAATGCTTTTAACAGAAGGAGTGAACCCAGATGGAAGTAAATCGCAGACAGATGCAAAATACATTTATAAGCAATATGATGTAACAGGGACAGAAGCCTACAAAGAAAGACTACAAAAAGATATTCATAAGATTTCCTTTGTGCCGGATTTAACAGACGATTCTTTTTCCGGAACTCAGTCGGGGGAGGCTATGAAGTACAAATTATTCGGATTCCAGCAGATGGCAAAGACAGGACAGCGAGGGTTCAAAAAAGGACTTATGCGAAGATATCGGCTGCTTCTGAACATGAAAAACTACGTGAATGAAGCTGATAATGCGAGCCTTGATAATTTAACCATTACATTCACACCAAACCTTCCAAAAGCTGTATTGGAAGAGTTGAAAACACTTGTCGATTCCGGTATGGAAATTAGCCAGGAAACCCTCATGGGACTTGCCTCCTTCATTGATGATGTGAAAGCAGAGTTAGAAAAAATCCAGAAAGAGGAAAAAGAAAACGAGCAAGACCCTGTTATGGCTTCTATGTTTGGAAATCAGGTGCGGCAGGATGATGGGGGGGCAGAAGTTCAGGGTAAATCATTAAATGGTGCCCAGACACAAAGCCTTATTGCTATTATGTCACAATTTAGTGCTGGAACTCTTTCGGAAGGACAGGCAGTAAATTTGATATCTACAGCAATTGGAATTAACAAAGATGAGGCAAGGGCAATATTAGATGGAGAATTATAAATGAGTTCACAGGAATACTGGAAAAAAAGAGAAACAGCCCAGCAAAGGAAAAATATCAGGGATGATGCAGCATATCAAAAGCAGATAGCAGAAATTCACCAGAACATGTTAGACGAAATCCAGAAGGAAATTAATGGGTTTTATGTCCGGTATGCGAAGAAGGAAGGAATTACCATTGCGGAAGCCAAGAAACGTGCATCTAAACTGGATATTGAAGAATATGCTAGGAAAGCAAAGAAGTATGTGGCAGAAAAAGATTTCTCAGATAAGGCCAATGAAGAGATGCGCCTTTATAACCTTACCATGAAAGTGAATCGTCTGGAACTGTTAAAGGCCAAGATTGGACTGGAACTGGTCAGTGGATTTGATGAACTGGAAAAGCTTCTGGGAGAAAAATTAACAGAAAAGACATTGGAGGAGCTGGAAAGACAGGCTGGAATCCTTGGAAAATCCATACAGGATAATGCTAAAGCGGCACATGCTATTGTAAATGCTTCTTTCCATAACGCAACATTTTCAGACCGTATCTGGATGTACCAGGACATGCTAAAGGCAGATTTATCGAAACTTTTGCAGCAGAACATCATACAGGGAAAACACCCAAGAGAACTTGCTACACATCTTAGAAAGCGTTTTGGAGTAAGCCAATTCAATGCAGAACGTCTTATGATTACAGAGTCTGCCAGAATACAGACAGAAGCCCAGAAGCAATCCCTGGAAAGGAACGGGTTTGAATATTACGAATACATAGCATGTGGAAAGAATGATGTATGCGGAATCTGCAAAGGACTGGATGGAAAACATTTTAAAGTCAAAGATATGATGATTGGCGAGAATGCGCCTCCTATGCATCCTTTTTGTCATTGTTCTACAGCGGCATGGGAAGATAACGAAGAGTATGAGGCATGGATGGATTTTCTGGACAAGGGTGGTACTACTGCTGAATGGGAGAAATTGAAAAAGAAAGGGAAAACCATTGCAAGGCAAGTTGATTCTGATACAATGATTCCATCAGGTGCAAAAGAGGTAGCAGATGTGCATACAGTAGGAAAAATTGATAAAGAAATTTACAAATGCATTACAAAGGATATTGTGACGGATGAAGTTATTATTACAGATAACCAGATTCAACATATTAAAGACAGACATCCAAATGATTATGAAAGATTTTCCTCTTATTTTGAGGAGATAGTTGCCAGTCCTGATTATATCATAGAAGCCAATAAACCAAGCACAGCGTTAGTTTTAAAAGAAATAAAAATGGCTCAGGAGGTATTCAAAACGGTGATTCGTTTGGCAACGTCTCAAGATAATCCAAAATACAAGAATTCAATCATCACGTTTATGAAAATAGATGAAAAAGAGTGGAAAAGATTATTGAGGAACAAGAAAATTCTTTACAAGAGGGAATAATCAATGTATTATAGAAGTATGATAAGAACAGAGCTCTTTGAGGTGGAAGATTTCGTGCGGTCCACACGCCGCCGGTACTGACAGGGAAAATCCCGAGAGATGCAGGAGAAGCGCACGCCTGCCAAAGAGTTCTAGTTCTTTGATAGAATATTTTTTATATAGTTTTCTATACCATCAGTTAGAAATGACTGGTGGTATTTTTATACCCATTTTTAAGAAAAGGCGGTGATGTATTTGATTGTAGTAAAAATCCGTGAAAATAGCTTGATTATAGATGGCCATGCAGGATATGAGGAAAAAGGAAAAGATATTGTATGTGCAGGAGTGACCACTCTTACGCAAAATTTAGTAAAATCCATAGAGGATTTAACAGAGGACAGAATAGAATATGATATCTCGCCCGGAAGGGCTGATATAAAGTATAGGAATCTTTCAGAGAAAGCAAAAACTCTGGTGGATTCCTTTTTCATTGGCATCTGCATGATTGCAGATGAGTTTCCAGACCATGTAAAAATTGTTTGAAAGGAGAAAAAGATGCGTAACAAAGTATTTAAAACCATGCTGCAGTTATTTGCAGAAGAACCAGGAGGAAATCCAGCTCCACCGAACCCAGACCCAGAGGGTAAACCGGAAGTGACAGATCCAGAGACCCCGCCAGCTCCTGAAGCGAAATATACCGAAGAAGATATCGAGCGTATGAGAAAAGAATGGGAGAAGAGCGCAAAGGCAGCAGAAGAAGAAGCAAAAAAGCTTGCCAAAATGAATGCTCAGGAAAAGGCAGACTATAAAAACAAGCAGCTGGAAGATAAGATTGCAGAATTGGAAAATGAGAAAGCTTTATCCAATATGAGGGATGAAGCGAGAAAAATGCTGTCTGAAAAGAATATCAATATTTCAGATGAGTTGCTTGCTTTTATGGTATCGAAGGATGCAGGGGAAACAAAAAAAGCAGTAGATTCCTTTGTGGAGCTTTTTAATGCAGCAGTAAATGAGGCGGTAAAAGGAAAAGCCCGCCAGGAAACTCCCAAGGATGGTGGCGGATTTTCTGCATCCAAAGCAAGCTTAGGAATCGGAGATATGGCAAGAGAAGCAAGAATTATTAAATAGTGGAGGTAAAATAACATGAACAAAAATAGAAAGTATGGAATGCAGTTATTTGCACAGACGATCAACCCAGACAACGTAACCATGTACGAACAAAAAGATGGCACTATCCCAGAGAAATATAATAAATTGATTTTAAAAGAAATCATCAACAACAGCAAAGTGATGCAGCTTGCGAAGTATGAGGAAATGAATGGGAAAGAGAAAGAATTTGAATATTTTGCCAAAGGCCCTGGAGCTTACTGGGTAGGTGAAGGTGAAAAAATCCAGACCTCTAAACCACAGTGGATGAAAGCTAAGATGGTTGCTAAGAAGTTGGGCGTTATCATCCCATGTTCCAGAGAGTTTCTACATTACAAAATGTCTGATTTCTTTGAGCAGATGAAGCCAAAGATTGCAGAAGCTTTCCATCAGAAATTTGATGATGCAGCTATCCGAAATGTAGATAATCCATTTCCTCAGTCTTTGGAAGAATCTGCAGTAGCAGCAGGCAATGTGATTAGTGGAGGTATTAACTACGATAATATCCTTTCCATGGAAGATGCATTAAACGATGCGGATTACGATGTAAATGCATTTATTTCTACCAAAAAGAATCGTAGTACACTTCGCAATGTACATAAAATTGAAAATGGAGTAATTGTGGAAAGCCTGTATGACAGAGGTGCTAATACCATTGACGGACTCCCGGTTGTGGATCTGAAAGGTATGGCAAAAGGAAACCTCTATGCAGGAGATTTCGATTATATGTACTATGGAATCCCGTTTGGTATGTCTTATAAGCTGGATGAATCCGCACAGTTATCTACACTGAAAAATGAGGATGGTACACCGGTGAACCTGTTTGAACAGGAATTAGTAGCCCTTAGAGTCACTATGGATGTAGGATTTATGATTGTAAAAGATGAAGCTTTTGCAAAATTGGAAAAGGCAGAATCCAAGCTGGGAAAACTTACGGTTCAGTCTGCAGCAGGTACTGAGAAGGGAGATACTAAAATTACTGTAACTCCTTCAAAGACAGGTGGAAATACATACAAGTATAAAATTTCTGAAGAAGAAGTGAGTGTTGCATATGAACAGAATGTAAAGACATGGTCCGTGTGGGATGGAACTGCAGATATTACTGCAGAAACAGGAAAAAACATTACTGTAGTGGAGTGTAATGCAGAGTACCAGGCAATGAAAGCAGGAACAGCTGTTGTAACAGCGAAAGCCTAAGAAGGTGTATGTATGCTTAAAAAATTAAAACAGATGCTTGGACTTTTAGAAGAAGATGAATCCACGGACGATAAATTGTCCTGGATTCTTGATTCTACACAATCCAGACTAAAGGTGCTTCTTGGAGGTGTGGAGCCTGGAAGTGATTTGGAATACATTGTAATTGAAGTTTCCATTGCCAGATATAATCGAATTGGTTCAGAAGGGCTTTCTACTCATACGGTAGAAGGAGAAAGCCAGAATTTCCAAGAATCTGATTTTGCGGCTTATATGGACGATATACGGGCATATAAAGAAGCCCACAACCAAGATGAGGCAAAAGGAGGGATTCTCTGGATATGAGATACGATACACCAGTCTATTTCCAGGAAATTACTCCAGGGGAGTATGACCCAGAAACAGGGGATTACAGGGAAGATACGATACAGGAGACAAAACGCCTGGCATCTGTTATGAACACAGGGGAAGAGACGTTAAAGTTACTCTATGGCAGTATCAAACAAGGAAGCCTTACTATTCAGCTTCAAAATCATTATAACGCCCCGTTCAGTCGCATACGCATTGGAGAGACTATCTACCAGGCAGATGTTTCCAGGAAGCTTAGGGTAAAGCATACGTTTATTGTATCGGAGGTGCAGGGATGCCAAAAGTAAAGATTGTAGGCGTGGAAAAACTGCAAAAGAAGCTGAGAAGAAATGTAGCTATGGAGGATGTAAAGAAAGTAGTGCGCCACAACGGAGCGGAGATGCAGGCAAAAGCTCAGAGAAATGCTCCTATTGACACAGGTAACTTGCGTAGAAGCGTAGGACTGGAAATACGAGACAACGGTTTAACCGCAGAATCCGAAGCAACAGCAGAATATGCAGGATATGTGGAATATGGAACCAGATACATGAAAGCACAGCCTTATATGCGGCCAGCCTTCGAGGAACAGAAAACCAAGTTCAAAAATGACATGAAGAAATTGACGAGGTGACACCATGGACCCACAGCAGGAAATCTTCACAGAATTGTTATTAAGAATTAAAGCATTGGGATATGACGTATTTGACGGGGAACTTCCGCCAGAGAATACACCATATCCTTTTGTATATCTTGGGGATATGCAGCAGACAGACCGTAATACAAAAACAGAGGTTATTGGTAGTACATTCCCTTCTATCCATATCTGGCACAGCAGCCCAAAGAAACGGGGAACAGTATCAAAGATGCTGCGGGAAATCAAACTTGTGTGCCGGAGGATAGAAAAAACAAAGAATTACTCTTGGTTTGTAAAAAATATGAACCAGAGAATTATCACAGACACTACAACAAAGACTCCACTTCTTCATGGGATTTTGGAAGTGGAGTTTGCTTTTAGTTAGGAGGAAACAGGTATGAATAGATATAAATTACAGTTATTTGCAGAAGCGGTATCTGGAAAGAAAATTGTTTATATGTACAGGATGCTGGCTGATGCAAAGAAGGAGGCAGCTACGCATCTGGCTTTTACTACAGAAAACAGTATTTCTATTAGCAGAGATGCAGATACCACAGAAACCAAAGATGGTCCAATCCGAACGCCAGGAGCAGTAGAAATTGAAATTACTACCACAGCACTTCTGGCACAGGGGGATGTAATGGTAGATAAACTGCAAAAAGCTCTTATCAATGGAGACAAGGTAGAAGTTTGGAAAATTAATTTGAAAGAGCCTGGAACTGAGGATAATAAGTTTAAAGCAAAATATTATCAGGCATATGTAACAGAGTTTGAAGAAACTTCAGGGGCAGAAGATTATGTAGAGTGTTCTTTGACCTTTGGAATCGAAGGAACTGGAGCAGACGGAGAAGTAACACTTACGGTAGAACAGCAGGAAATGATTGAATTGTATGGATTTAAAGATATTGCAAAAGAAGGAGAATGAAAATTATGATGGAATTAACAATTAACGGACAGGTGTATCAGTTTAATGCAGGAATTGGGTTTATGCGCAAGATGAACCAGAGAGCCAGCGTGGAATATAAAGGAACCAGCCTGAAAAGAGATACAGGGCTTACATATCTGGTGGCAGACCTTATGGATGGAGACATTGAAACTCTGATTCTGACACTGGATGCCATGAATGAAGGGAAAGATCCAAGACTTACCAAAAAACAGATTGAGGATTTTCTGGAAGACGAAAATACAGATATTGACAAGGTATTTCAGGATGTGCTGGATTTTTTAAAGAAGTCGAACTGTACAAAGAGGGCAGTTCTGGATATCGAGAAAGCAGTACAGGAGAAGCAAGAACAGGAGAAAAAAGAACAGCAGAGCCAGTAAAGCCTTTTGAAAAGGTTTATGAGAAAATTGCGACCAGTTGTTTCCGGTACTACGGTTTTACGTCTTTAAAGCAAGTGGATGAACTGACTTTAAAAGAGTGGAGGCTCATGTGCAAAGCAAAGGAGCTACAGGATGTAGACCGGATGTTCTGGCTGCACCAGCAGGCTTTTCAGAATTTCAGAGTGAAAGCCATGAAAAGAGCAGGAAAGAACCGGAAAAAGCCGGTATATTCCACCTTTGATAAATTTTTCAATTACTCCCGTATGATTAAGAAAGCAGAGGGAGAAAAAACAACAGACGAGTTTGCGGCCATCAAGAAGTATTTAAGAGAAAAGGAGAAGTGACATGGCAGAGAGTTTTTCTGTAAAAGCAATTTTATCAGCAGCAGACAGTGGCTTCTCCAAGGCATTTCGGAGCGCCGAAAGTGTTGTTGATAGTCTTAGCAGCAAGATTAGTAGTGGCCTGGGGTTCGGTATCCTTACAGGAATCGGACAACAGGCTTTTCAAGTGGTAAATAATGGCATCAGTGAGATGGTAGGGGAGCTGAATTCTTCCAGCAAAGCATGGAAAACCTTTGAAGGGAACATGGGAATGCTGGGGAAAAGTTCTGGGGAAATCAAACAGATAAAGGGAGAATTACAGGATTTTGCAACCGCAACCATTTACAGTGCTTCAGATATGGCAACTACTTACAGCCAGTTGGCAGCAGTGGGTACAAAGAACTGTACGGAACTTGTAAAAGGCTTTGGTGGTCTGGCTGCGGCAGCAGAAAATCCTACTCAAGCAATGAAAACCCTTTCCCAGCAGGCTACCCAGATGGCGGCAAAACCGACTGTGGCATGGGCAGATTTTAAATTGATGTTAGAACAGACACCGGCAGGTATTGCAGCAGTAGCAAAAGAGATGGGGAAAAGCACCGGCCAGTTGGTAAAAGATGTCCAGGCAGGAACTGTTGAAACAGATGCTTTCTTTGATGCAATCGCCAGGGTGGGAACGAATGATGCGTTTACAAAACTGGCTACCTCCTACAAGTCTGTGGATGAAGCCATGGGCGGCTTGATGGAAACAGTAAGTAATAAGTTGCAGCCGGCGTTTGATAAATTATCGGAACTGTCTATTGGTGGTATTGAAAAGGTCATTGACTGCATTTCTGAATTTGACGGAGAAGCCTTGGCAGCATCCATTACAGTGGATAAATTAAAGGCATCCATGGTATCTTTTGGTACTGTAGCTGGAAGTGCCATTATGGCAATCGGGGGAATCAAAGCTTTTGATACCTTATCGGCAGGAGCAGAATCATTTGGGCTTTCTTTTGGCAGCGTTATGGGCGGTGTGCGGACAGTTACCAGGAATACCTCTGATATTATAGCGGGAGTTGGCAAGAAGATAGGAAGCATTAGTTTTGATTCCTTGGCAAAGAATGCCAAAAGAGGTGTTAAGAGTATTGATACTGCGTTTAAGAAAGCGGGAGATGCAGTAGACGCTTATGGAGGGAAGATTGCTTATGCGTTAGAAGCTGTATCGAAAAATTTATCTGATAAAGGAATTGCAGTCTGGGAGAAATTTGCAAAAACAGGGGATAAAATTTCAGGAATGGGTGATACGATTTCAAAAAGCCTGAAAAAAGGTGGAAGCGCAATTGGAAAGTTTGTAGACAGAGCTTCTGCTATTGTATCACCATTGGAGGGGATTTTTAAGGGTGTTGCTTCTGGAATTGGAACAGGCATACAGGCATCAGCAAGCGTAGGCGTGGAAACCATGAACCGCATGGTTTCTGATCTGGCTTCGGTGATGCACCTTGCTATGTCCTCTTTGGGACCGGCGGCAATCTTAGGACTGGTATTAGCTGGTCTTGGGTTAGTGAACCGCCAGTTTTCTTCACAGATAGATACCATGATTCAAACAGCTATTGGAAAGGGACCGCAAATTATAGAGGGCCTGATATCTTCTATTCTGAGCAGACTGCCATCTCTTATGAGTGCAGGAACACAGCTTCTTACTGGTTTTATGCAAGCGGTTACGGTCAACCTTCCGGCTGTAGTAAACGGAGGCGTTTCCATTATTAATGCACTAGTGCAAGGTGTTGTAGCAAATCTGCCTATGATGATACCGGCAGCTATTCAATTGGTGGCTGCTTTTGCAGATAGTATTTTAAATGCGCTTCCTCAATTACTGGTAACGGGAATGCAGTTTTTAGATGCGCTATCAAAGGGGATTTTGGCAAATGCAGATTTGATTGTAGATTCCGCTTCCGATATTATCCAGGGATTTATAGGCAACATACAAACAAAGTTGCCACAGATTTTAACTCTTGGAATGGGAATTTTGGAAAATCTCGCGCAGGGAGCAGTTCGGATATTGCCACAGCTTACAGTGGTAGGATTCAATGCAATCACAGCATTTATCCGGGGGATTTCCAATCATATTCCTCAGATTATGCAAAAGGGAATAGAACTGGTCAAATTATTGGTTCAGGGAACACTTGAAAATTTACCAATGATTTTAGAAACTGGAATCCAGGCAGTGACAGCATTCTTGCAGGGGATTGGTGAAAACATTCCTGTCCTGATAAACTCAGGGGCGGAAATCATCAGGACGTTGATAGATGGCATTAAACAGGCAGCTCCACAAATCGCAAGTGCTGGATGGGAGATTGTAAAAGCTCTTGGAAATGGAATAAAAGAAGCTATCACAGGAATTGACCTGGGTTCTGTTCTGTCAATTTTAGGTGGAGTAATCGGATACAAAGCATTTAGTAAGACATTTGGATTTTTAAAAAGTTTTAGTCCATTTAAAGCATTTAAAAAAAATACAGAAGATGCACTGGGAAAAACTGCAAAGAGTGTGGGAAAATCAAAGTCTGTTATATCCCAGGCGGCGGCTGGTATTGGCAACGGTCTGAAGGCAGCAGGACAGGGAATTAACACAGCGGTAAAGGGAATTGGAACTGGGGTACGGAATGCTTTACAAGGGGTAGCTCAGACAATAAAAACTTTGGGTACTTCCATATCTGTTGCAGCGAAAGGAATCGGAACCGGATTATCTACTGCATTTCAGGGGCTTGGAGTTGCACTTAAAATTGCAAATCCTGTCAATATCCTTGCCTTGGGGGCAGCAGTTGCTGTGGTGGCCGCCGCTTTTGCCTTACTTGGCTCTCAAGGGGCTGGCGTGGCTACTGTTATTAGTTCTATCGGAACTGCTTTTGCCAATGCAGCACCTTTTGTAGAGGCAATCGGAACTGCCATAGGAAATATAGCGCCCCTTGTGGAAGCAATCGGGAATGCTTTTAGCACTGTTCTGTCCACCGCCATTACAGCAGTAGCGAATGCATTTTTAATACTGGCTCCGGTACTTCCCACCATTGCCTCCGCATTTGCGCAATTAGCTCCATTAGTAACAGCCCTTGGAACTGCTTTTGCGGCTGTGGTACAGGCCATCGGAACCGCGGCCAGCCAGATTATTACCGCAGTACAGCCAATAATAGAAACCATAGCGAACCTGTTTACCCAGTGCTTTGCCATTGTATCAGATGCCATCGTAAGAATTGTACAGGCGTTCGCTCCTTTTGCTCCGGTTATGGCAGAGATTGCCAGCACGGTAGGACAGACAATCCAGGTGATTGCCCAGTGCTTTACTCAGTGTGTTTCTATTGTATCAGATGCAGTGGTGCAGATTGTGGAGGCAATTGCCCCGTTTATGCCGGAGGTACAGAAGATGGTGCAGGCGGTATCAGACGCTGTCCAGAGTATTATGGAGGCATTTTCCAACCTGGTTTCCCAGGTAAGCCCCATACTGGAAAACCTTACAGAACTGATATCCCAGCTTGGGGATACCATAAAGGATGTTTTTCAGGGGATTTCAGATGTCATAACCAGCGTAGGGGATGCCATTTCAGGAGTCCTGGATTCCATTGCTGGAATTATTGAGTCTGTAGGTAATTCAGCCCTGAATGCCGGAAAGGGCTTTAAGCAGTTAGCGCAGGGATTGGAGATTATTGTAGGGTTGAACCTGTTAGATCTTGGCGCTTCTCTTGGCGCGGTTGCGATTGGCGTTGGGAAGATTACAGCAGAATCCAAAGGCTTGGCAGAAGCAGGAAGCGGCATGAAGAGTTTTGGAAATGGCTTGACTGCTGTTTCTACCAATGGAACGATTGCAGTCACAGCCTTAACAGGGCTTTCAGGGGCTATTACCCCGCTTACAGCAGTCCTTCCTACCTTATCTCCGCTTATGGTCCAGGCTGGCGCTGCTGTACAGGTGTTTGCCCAGGGCGTGGCAGTCGCTATGACATCTATCATAGCATCCGTAGCAGGCCTTTCGGTCATGACAACTTCTCTTAGTGCTCTTCATGCTTCTTTTCTGGCATCTGTGGCAGTAGCCGGAGTGCTGGCAGGGGCAGTGAACCAGGCAGGAGAGGTCTTCCAGATGACCGCATCAAAAGCCAGGTCTGCCGGAACATCCATTCAGGGGCTTACTGCAATAAGCAGTTCTGTTGGCACTGCTTTGCAACAACTTAGCACTGTTACGAAACGGGCAGTGCAACAGATGCTGAGAACATTAAAAAATGCGGAGCAGAAAGCAAAAGTTTCCGGTATGAACATTGGAAAGAATGTAAACCAGGGGGCAAAGACAGAACTTTCCAGGCTTTCGGCAACAGCAAGTACAGCCACAAATGCTATGATGGCTACGCTAAACGCTGCACAGCCACGTGCCTATTCCTGTGGTGTTTATATTGGAAGCGGTCTGGCAAATGGCCTTCGCTCTCAGATTGGGGCTGTACAGGCCGCAGCATCTGCACTGGCTGCCGCAGCAGATGAAGCTATCCGTGCAAAGGCAAGGATTGCCAGTCCGGCAAAAACAACCATAGAGGATGGGGAATATATTGGCCTGGGACTGGTGAAGGGGATGCAGAATCTGATTCCGAAAGTTCGCAAAATGGCGGCAAGGCTTATCGACATCCCGGAAATCAAAGAGTTCGGTGATATGAAATTGTGTGCTGTCGGTGGGGAGATTGGACTGGATGAAAGCTTTCTCTATGACTATGATGCAAACTACACCATCATTGTCCCAGTAGAAATTGACGGAAAAGAAACCGCTAGGGTGATTGCGCCTTATACTGAAGCAGAGCTAGATAAAAGGCAAAGAAGAAATAGTAGAAAACATGGAATCTTATGAGGAGGGCAGTATGTATAGTTTTGTAGACATCAAAGAAACGTCGGAAGGTATAACACTGCCTTCCGAAGCCATGCAGATAAATGGCGAATATTTAGAGGACTTAGTACCAGGTTACAGAACCTTAAGCGTATCAGGCAGGGAAGCTCTATCACCTGAAATAGAATCTTTCCATACAGGTATCAGGGACGGTTCTTCCAGGAAGTCCAGGAGGTATCCAGAGCGCATTATAACCGTGAAATACCAGTTGATTTCAAAGTCCAATGAGGAATTTAGGGAAGCATATAACAAGTTAGGTGGAGTTCTGAATATGGAAGATGCACAGCTTGTCTTTCGTGATGAACCAGATAAATATTTTATTGGCACACCATCTTTGGTTGAAGAGGTAGAACAGGGAAGAAATGCAGTAGTAGGGGAATTAGAATTCCTTTGCCTGGATCCGTTTAAATATTCGGTGGTAGAGTATGAGGCAATCCCAGACATGTTGCAAGGGAGTATCTTGCTGGATTATCGTGGAACGTATAAGTCCTTCCCTATCCTGGAAGCAGACTTTTACAGAGAAACAGATACCAGTGCAGATGGTTCTGCATCCAATTCGTTGACTGGAAGAGGAGATTGTGGATTTGTTGCTTTTTTTAATGAGATGAAAAAAATCATTCAGCTAGGAGACCCAGATGAAGCAGACACTGAAAATAAATATCAGAAATCCCAGACTTTAGTAAGTGCAGGGTTTGAAGGTACATCTGGATGGGGAAGTGCGGCAAAGACCCAATGGGCACAAAACGCCAGTACAGACTTGGTTTCTCAAGCGGTACAGGTGGGAAGTATGGGAATGGGGATTGCCTCTTATGCAGTGCCAGCAACGCCAAAAGATACCTCAGGGACAATTCTTAGTAATAAAGCGACTTCTCAGAGTTCGCCTGTTTTCTATTATTCTATAACTGCAAAGGCAACGAACCGCAATGCTGATTCTGTAAAAGTAACGGTAACGGTTACTGCATCTTTGAAGAATACAGGGTCTTATTTCGGTCCGCCTTATGCATTGCAGGGACAAATCTATCTGGGAGGAGCCTGGAGGACTTTTACCATTAAAAAACCTTCGGAGTTCTGGAGAGGAAAAACTGCCCATACAGTGAACTTTTCCGTTACGGTCACAGGGCTTTCGGCATCTACAAGTGCACTTACTGGGATTAAGTTTAAAACCGCTCGGACAGACGGCACGGGAGGAAGCGCAGGAGTTCTTCCAGAGACTACTTGCGCCAATCTTCCCATTAGCCAGTATGTTGCAGATGTGCCGGAGACTTATTTCCTTACAGCTTCCGCTTTCGGCAGTGGATCTGGCTGGCATGGTCCATCTATCACCAGGAAACTTCCTCAAGATGCTTCGGGTGTATCCGGAGCTGTGAACGGACAGTTATCTTTTTCTCATAAGATGTCTATTGGAAGCGGGAATTTTGGCGTTTCTGAATTAGGTGGTTTTCAGGTTCTTCTGGTGAATGGAAGTGGAAGCGGAAGAAAGATTGTAGCTGGTGCTTTTTTATATAAAGGTTCTAATGGCAAATCAGGAAAGGTTATTTTCTATATCAATGGGACAGCAGTAGAGACTATTGATATAGGTTTTTCTTATGGAAATAAGAGATTCCAAGCAGGGGTTTCCTCTACCATTACCAAAACAGGAGATACCGTAACGTTTAATCTTGGCGGTATTTCCAGGACATTTTCTAACAGTGCAATCAGAGATATGGCTATACATGAAATTACTTTTGCTTTTTTACAATACGCAGCCAGACCACGGCTTTCTTTTAATGGCCTTTATTCCGCCAAATTTGTAAAGAGCAATTGCCAAACATGGAAAGACATCCCGAACAAATTCAGTGCTAATGATGTGTTAGAGGCGGATTGCCAGGATGGAAATGTTTATTTAAATGGTGTTCTGAACCAGTCCCTGGGGGCTCTTGGGAATGACTGGGAAGGATTTTACCTTACACCTGGGCTAAACCAGATAGGATTCACCTATTCAGATTGGGTTCCGGCAGAGTATGCCCCTGCTTTTAAAGTGCGCTACAGAGAGGTGTTTTTATGATTATTTATTTTGCAGACAGAAAAATGAATATCTTAGGCCTTGCCAGCACAAACTTAAAAAAGGGTCTTATGATTACAGATGATTTGAAAGTAGAAGATGTGGAAACCGGTGTGGCGTCCTTTGAATGTAAAATTTCCTGTAACAGTGCTTCCAGATTAAAATTGGAAGAGGCTGCCATGGTGGGAAATTATATTCTTCGTAAACAGGGAAGTGACAATGAATTTTATACCATTATAGAATCAGAATTTGATACAAAGTCTCAGGAATTACATCTGTATGCAGAAGATGCAGGGTTAGACCTGTTAAATGAGGTAGTAGGAGCTTATGAAGCAGATAAGGCATATCCTATTCGGTATTACATACAGAAGTTTTCTTTTGATTCAGGGTTTGTTATTGGCATCAACGAGATTCCAAATCTTACTAGGAAATTAAGCTGGGACGGAGAATGTACTGCAACAGAACGCCTTGCCAGTGTCGCTACTCAGTTTGATAATTGTGAGATCTCTTATAGTTTTACCATTAAAGGGATGGATATTACAGGAAAGTATATCAATATCCATAAAAAACGCGGACATGACATAGGATGCCAGCTTAGATTAAACAAAGAAATAGACAGCATTGTTACGAAAAAGACCATTGCGAATTTGGCAACTGCTCTGGAAGTTACGGGAGGCACTCCAGAACCAGCAGAAGGGCATGAAGAGGAAGAACAACATCCTATTACCCTTAGTGGTTATTCTTATGATGACGGGGATTTTTATGTAAGTGGTACGAAATTGCTTTCAAGAAAAGCACTAGAAAAATGGAGTAGGTATCTTTATCCAAAAGAACCAAACAAAGAAAAAGATGTTGGGCATATTGTAAAAGCATTTAGTTATGACACGCTTAGCCAGTCAGAACTTTGCAACAGAGCGGTGAGTGAATTAAAAGAAATTTGTGATCTGGAAGTAAACTATGAAGTAGATATTACCAGATTTCCAGACAATATTAGAATCGGCGACAGAATTGATGTTATTGATGATGAAGGAGGCTTATATTTATCCACCAGAATTCTACAGTTTGAAACATCTATTACCAACAAAGAACAAAAAGCAACTCTAGGAGAGCATATTATCAAGGAAGGCGGTATTTCCCAGAAGGTGCAGGAATTGGCAGAAGAATTTTCCAAACATACGGTTTCTGTACAAAATGCCATGAATTCAGCAAATGTAGCGAAAGGAAAGGCAGACAGTGCAGTGAAGCAGGCAGAAGCCGCATTGCAGCAATCAGAAGATGCCAAAACGGCAGCAGATTCTGCAAAGCAATCTGCAGATACCGCATTTCAATCAGCAACAGAAGCACAGAAGAAAGCAGATGAGGCAGAAACTTCTGTAGGAAAGGTAGTAGAAAGTGTTACTTCATTAGAAACAACAGTAAAGAAAGCTCAGGAAGCAGCAGACAATGCGTATCTTGCAGCAGATACTGCTGAGAAAAAAGCAGAGGGGGCGGTTGCTACCTCTGGAGAAGCAAAAGCGTTATCTGAAGCTGCCAGTGCTACTGCCCAGGCAGCTAAAGCGGATGCCGTCCAGGCTCAGAAAGAAATTGATTCTCTTGGAGACAGTCTAGATACATTGTCTCAGACCATGGAAGCAGACTATGCCAGAAAAACAGACCTTACTGAGACAGAAGCGCACCTGCAAACCCAGATATCCCAGAATGCGGCAGGGCTATCCTCTACAGCGTCAAAGGTACAGAAAATAGATGAAACAGTAAATAATGCAGCTGATTTAGCAGCTCAGGCACAGCAGACCGCTGCAGATGCACAGAAAAAGGCTGATGCGGCATCTCAGGATGCAGTAGCTTCCCAAGCGGCAGCAGATGCAGCAAAACAGGCGGCAGCGTCAGCCCAAAGTGAGGCGGATAAGGCAAAAGAAGCGGCAACTACCGCACAAAGCGTAGCAGATAAAGCAGAGGCTGATTTGCAGGCGGCAAAAGAGGATTTGGCTAGTGTACAGGGGCGTGTGGATGCTACAGAGGAAGATATTCTGGCGGCCCAGCAGGCAGTAGATGAAGCGGCAAAGGCGGCGGAGAAAGCAAAGACAGACGCGGCCAATGCAACAGCAAAAGCAGACAGTGCCCAGACTGCAGCAGACAAGGCAGTGACAGATGCAGGGGCAGCCCAACAGACCGCCAATGATGCAGCGGACAAAGCCTTACTTGCACAGAAAGTAGCAGAGGAGGCAAAAGGGAATGCAACTACTGCCCAACAGACCGCAGATGCTGCAGCACAAGCGGCTGCAAAAGCACAGAGCACAGCAGATCAGGCAGTATCTAATGCAGTAACAGCTCAGGCAACTGCCCAGGAGGCGGCACAGAAAGCTCTTGCAGCACAAAATGCTTCAGACGAAGCTGCTAAGAAGGCAGAAGCTGCCCAGACTGATTTGGATGCTGCTAAACAGAACCTAGCGGACGTCACCTCGAAAGTAGATGCTACTGCAGAGGAAGTGGAAGCAGCACAAGCGGCTGTTACAAAAACCCAGGAGGCGGCCCATAAGGCCAATGCGGAAGCTGCCGCAGCTCAGGCTACCGCGGATAAAGCAAAGACAGATGCGGCTACTGCACAATCGGCAGCGGACAAAGCAACAGCCGCTGCAGATGAGGCACAGAAGCAGGCAGAAGCAGCAAAGGCCGCGGCAGATAAGGCCCAGGCAGATGCAAATGCTTTAGCGGTAAGGGTAACAGAAGCAGAGACAGATATTAGACAAAATGCAGAGGAGATTAAGTTAAGAGCCACAAAGAAGGAAGTTACACAAACACTTGGGGGCTATTATACAAAAAAAGAGACAGATGCAGCTATAAAAGTGCAGTCAGATTCTATTACACAGAGCGTAAAACAACAGATTGATAGCATTGAAGTTGGTGGAAGGAATCTACTAATCGGAACAAAAAATGGTGTCAGTAAAACCGGAACTGGAGTCGCAAATGAGGCGACAAAGGAATATAAGTATAGCGATTATGGAAAAGAAATTTTGCACAATGGAACACAAAAAGAAATTACCATTTCCTTCGATTGGAAAACTTCTGATGCAATAACAGGAACAATTGAAGTGCAATCTTGCTTTAGCAATTGGAATTCTTTTGGGATAACAGAACTATCTGAAATAAAACAATCTGGACATGTGGTGACAACAGTAAAAATTCCAGAAGATTGGAATGGTTCCGAAAATACAGGAATGAGATTTCGACTTAATAGTGTTACTGGAACTGTTGACTTTTCAAATCTAAAATTAGAAATAGGAAATAAAGCTACGGATTGGTCACCATCACCTGAAGATATGGCAACTTCTGAAGATGCACAAAATGCACAGTATGCTGCGGATGAGGCGAAAGAAAGAGCAAAAGATGCTTCAGATTTAGCAAAGAAAAATGAAAACAGACTTACGATAAGTGAATCTACGATCAAACAATTGTCAGATTCTATCTGTACAATGGTGAAAGATAAAAATGGTTCTACAGTTCTTACTCAGAACTCTTCTGGATGGCAGTTTGATTTAAGTGCAGTAGAAAAAAATCTAAATAACACAGCAAATGAAATGAACAAGATAGCTGGAACTGTAACGGAAGTTGATAGTGCTATTAAAAATCTAAATCAGACCGTACAAGATTTAGGAAAAAAGACTGCATATATTGTAATGACAACAGATGAAAATGGTGCGCCTTGTATTGAACTCGGTAAAGAAGATAACCCATTTAAAGTTCGAATTACAAACACTTCTGTAGACTTTTTGGAAGGAAGCTCAAGGATAGCATATGTAAATAACAAGGCTTTATATATAGAAAAAGCAATCATTAAGAATGAGCTTCAGATCGGAGAAGGAAAAGGATTTGTATGGCAGATTAGAGCGAACGGAAATATGGGACTTAGAAAGATAGGGTGATAAATCATGGCACATCAAGTAAGTAGTATTGATTATGGTGATTATAGATATCGAGTTGGTGACACAATCAAAATTGACCCTGGGAAAGAATATTTATATCCAACAACCAATGGAAATTCTTACACCAGTACGCCTAATATATCCAAGGATGTTCGGAAGATAACTCAGATATGGGCTAGTGATGAGAATTTATCGGTCAGCAACCCTATTGTGACTGCTTATTATTCAGGTGGTTATCGTTATGGCGGTGGTGCAATCAGACCTGAACAGATTGCAGTTGGCAGTGGTGGTTTAAAAATAAAGCATTATGTAAGATATAATGCAAATGGTGGTTCAGGTGCTCCTGGAACTCAAACAAAAGTATATGGAAGTGTGTTGACATTAAGTGGTTCAAAACCAACTAGGACAGGCTATACATTTCAAGGATGGTCTACTTCTTCTGGAGGCGGTGTAAGTTATTCATCTGGTTCTGCATATAGGGTCGATGCAGATGTAACATTGTACGCTGTTTGGAAAGTAAATACATATACAGTTAGTTATAATGCAAACGGAGGTTCTGGTGCTCCTGGTGCACAAACGAAAACATATGGAGTTACATTAGCACTCTCTACTGTAAAACCTACAAAAACAGGCTATACTTTTCAAGGATGGTCTACTTCTTCTGAAGGCGGTGTAAGTTATTTATCTGGAGCAGACTACACAGCAAACACTGCTGTTACTTTATATGCTGTATGGAAAGCTAATACCTATACGGTAAGTTACAATGCAAATGGTGGTTCTGGCGCACCAGGCGCACAGACAAAAACATATGGTGTAACATTAAAATTAAGTTCTACAAAACCAACACGAACAAATTATAACTTCAAAGGATGGGGAACTTCTTCCTCTTCCATTACTGTATCTTATGCTGCAGGTGGAAATTATACTTCAAATGCATCTATTACACTTTATGCTATCTGGGAATTGGCATACACTGCACCTCGTTTAAGTAATTTTTCAGTTGCCAGATGTGCGTCTGATGGAAAAGAATCCGAAAGCGGAACGTATGTCAAAGTGGATTTTAAATGGGCTACAGACAAAACGGTTACTACAATAAAGATAGAATATAAAACCGAAACCTCTACAACTTGGACAGCTACTACTGTTACAGGAACAGGAACAAGTGGTACGGTTAGTAAAATTATAGGCGGTTCTTTATCTACAGAGTATGCTTACAATATAAGGATTACTGTATCTGACAGTGTAGGAAGTAGTAGTTCTATCAAAGATATCCCTTCTATGCATTATATTGTAGATATACGCTCCACAGGAAAGGGAATTGCTTTTGGAAAACCTTCACAAGTAGATGATGTTGCGGATTTCAACTATAACTTACGTCTACGAAAAGCATTGCAAATGGTGATAGGTGGGCGTGTAAGAATTCCTTTTGAATTTGCAGAAGGTGACGAAAATGGAGATGGAATGCAAATCCGTGGTGCAAATGGATACATGGCTATTGGAAGTGGTGAAAGTGTTTCTGATTATGTTACTGATTCTAATATGGTTGGAGGAGATGGAGGGATGTATATCACTGCTGATACGTTGGTTAAAATTATTACAAATATGCAAGCAGGATATGCAAATAGAAAAGAATTTCTTTTTCACAACAATGGAAACGTACAAATTCCAGGCGATGTAAACACAACAAATGGATGGGTGCTTACACCAAGCAAACTTTTCTCTGGAAAGCCATTGATAGGAAGTTATGGGGAATTTTTAAGATTAAGACCTGGTGCTGGAAGTAAAGATGATGCGTATTTTTTAAGCGTAAATTCAAATGGTGAAGTACACTCTGGAACTAGATTGAACGGAACTACAAATATAACTCCTAGAAGATTGGCATTTTCCAGCGAATTGCCTGATACACAATCCGAAGTCGTTAAAAATGCAAGTTATGAGGGGAAAACAGTAACAGCATACTACCGGAAATACGGAAATGTTGTGGAATGTACGATACACTGGGTTGGAACTGCTAATACCAATTATGGTGTATTTTCTGGTTTAGCAGCTCCAAGTGGTTACAGACCAAAACATACGGTATATTTTAATGCAGCAGCAGTTGTTGGTAATGGCATTCTTGATAATGGATTAGTTCGTTATAGCATATCTCCAGATGGAACATTTCGATTTGCATCAAAACGAATAGATAACGCAGAACGCATGGGTACTATCGTATATGTTGTAGACTAAAATATCTGGAAGGAGAAAATATGAGAACGTTAAAATTTATAGCAAAAGCACAGCAGCTTAAAAAAGATATATCTTGTGATTTTTCGGGTTTAGTAAAAGGAAGCAAAGGGTATCTGCAGGCAGAATTTTCTTTTTCTGAAGAATATGCCGGATGCGGGAAAATTGCAGTATTTCGTAATCAGGGAGAGGAATATCCTGTGAGATTAGAAAATAATAACTGCATAATTCCAGAAGAAGCCCTTACATGGAGAACATTCCAGGTATGTATAGTTGGAGTGCGCGAAGGTTACAGAATTCGGACAAATTATGTGGAGGTGAGGCAAGATGACTGAACTGGAAAAACTGGAAAAGGAACTTTTGGAAGAAATACAGGAAGAGCCAGAAATCTACACAGATACGGAAGAATTTTGTACGATTAACCCGGAGACACGAATAATTACAGTGCCTACAAGCAAAAGAATCCTTGGTACAGAATCAGACCAAGAGACAAACAGATTGTACTTTAAATGTCCAAAGATTGTTGGAGATAACGTAGACCTATCCCTTTTCTCTCTTCGCATAAATTATCAGAATGCTGGAAATAAGAAAGACCAGTATCTTGTGGAAGATGTGAAAGAAGAAGGAGATAATATTACTTTTTCTTGGCTCCTTAAGAGAAATGTAACTGCTTATAAAGGGAATGTGAAGTTTATTTTATGTGCAGTAAAAACAACAGAAGATGGAATAATAAAAAATGAGTGGAACACTACTTTGAATACGGAATGTGAAAGTCTGGAAGGCATGGAAGTGGACAAAGTTGCAGTGGAAGAAGAGACAAAAGATATTGTTGAACAATTAATTGCAATGATGAATCATTCGGCTGAAAATGCTGTGCGTGCAGTAGAGGAGGCTAAGGCAGAGGTAGATAAAGAAGTAGGAGACTTTGCTTTAAAGGCACAACAGGCTCTTGCAGATGTGAACAACGCCGGACAAGCACAGACAGAGCGCGTGCAGACTGCCGGAAATGCTGCTGTAGAATCTGTTAAGACCGCACAGGGGGCAGCTACAAGGGCGGTAGAGACAGCAAAGACCGAAGCAATTGAAGCAGTACAGACAGAAGGAACAACCCAGGCCGGGAATGTCTCCGCAGAAGGAGAAAAGCAGGTACAGGCTGTGCAGAGTGCGGCACAGGAGATTATGGCGGACCGGGAGCAGATACAGATGAACAAAGAGGGAGTTGCTAAACTAAAGGAAGATATAGTTGGACTGGATAGCAGGAAAGCAGATGCAATCGTAGAAACTGCAAGTGGAACACCACTTGACGTAACCGACAGTGCGAAGTTGCCGATTCAGAATCTGAGAGTATTCGGTAAGAGTGAGCAGAACGGTGTTCCGTCACTGGATGCACCGATTCCAATTGTGAATGTCGGAGAGAAAGGGAATGTTGATATCAAGATTAATACAGGGAATTTGTTTGATATCAATACTGTTAAAAAATATGAAGTTGATAATACAACTTTATCCTTGTCGGTATCTGGTAATAAAATTATATTTAACAGTAAGATTTCTACTGGAAAAGAAGCAATTATGAATGTTTTAGGCAAGAACAATGATGCGATAAAACTTCCGCTAGGTAAATATATACTATCTTACAAAAGTAACAAACCTTTTGGTAGCACAAACGGAACTGATACCGTAGAAATGTATGCTTGCATAAGAACTGGTGACAGTACAGCTTATAGATCTACTGGAATTAAAAATTATGTAATATTTGAAATAAAAGAAGGAGATGAACTATTTTTAAGATTTGACATAAACAAAAGCGGACAAAGTGCCGAGTTTTATGACATTATGTTAAACCATGGAGAAAGCGTATTGCCTTATGAATCGTATTTTAACCAGTCGCTCACTCTTTCCACTCCAAACGGCTTGCCAGGAATCAAAGTGGAATTAGATGGAAACTATACAGACAGCACAGGACAACAGTGGGTAACAGATGAGATTGATTTAGAACGTGGAAAGTATATACAAAGAGTAAAAAAGCTAAAACCTCTTAAACAGGTTGTATTTAACAAAAGAGATGAAAATGGCAGATGTTCAGTATTTGACGTAGGAATATTCAGAGAAACATTTAAGGGAGGCAATATTCCTTCTATTTCTTCTATTGCAAAATGGAGTGCTTGGGGAAATAAAGAAGATAATACATTTGCTTTAGGAGATAACGGAATTTATTATAAGGATTCAACTAAAACACTGGAAGAAGTCAACACTTTATTTGAAAAAATAGGGACTAATTTTGAAGTATGCGGAGTGCTTGAAACGTCGGTAGAACATGACCTTGCACTGGAAACTATTTCTTCTTTTAAATCCTTACACACTAACTACCCTACGACCTCTGTATCTAACAATGGAGATGCAGAAATGGAACTTACATACATTGCAGACACCAAGAGCTACATCGACCAGAAATTTGAAGAGCTTAACCAAGCTATTGTAAACACACAGATTGCATTATTATAAGAAAGGAAGATGTTTATGTACGAAATTTTTAAAAATGTAATTAATTCAAAGAGATATGCATTGGACGATATGCTCAAAAAAATTGATACTCTTTGGGTACAGGGAGATATTACAGAAGAGCAGAAAAAAGAGCTTGTAACACTTGCTCAGACAAATGCTAATCCAGAAAATTCTAACGCACCATTACAGACACAGATTGAGGAAATTGCAAAGAAGCAGATTGCACTGGAAGAAACAGTAACTACTTTAAGTTCTACAGTGCAGAAAATCAAGGAAACTGTAGAAAGTGGAGGTACAGTTGTTCCAGAACCAGAACCAACACCACAGGAAGAATATCCTGCATGGGAGCCTTACAATGGCATTCCACCTGTGAAATGGCAGACAGGCTCTAAATGTACGCATAACGGTAAGAAATGGGAGTCTATGGTAGATAACAACGTCTGGGAACCGGGAGCATTCGGTGTCGGAGCAGAAATCTGGAAAGAGATCATGCAGTAAACTAAAGTATTATATAGTTAAGCAAACAGGAGAGGAAAATACATATGGAAATCAGAGCAAGACCTTAATGGGTCTTATTTTTATGCGAAAAACGAAGAGAGGAAAGTGAGGATATGAAGAAAATGAATTATGCAGATGCGATTATTGATGGATACAATGCAGCAGTTGGCGCAATTGTAGCAGTATTATCTTACATTTTAGGAGAACACTGGGTATTGTTTGTAGCCTTCCTCCTGCTCAATGTGGCAGATTGGCTCACAGGATGGATGAAAAGCCGCATGGAGGGGAAAGAAAATTCTATGAAGGGCTGGAAAGGTGTTTTGAAGAAGCTGGGCTACTGGCTTATGATTATGGTGGCGTTTGGAGCAGGTGCCGTATTTATCGAAATCGGAAAGACTATAGGAATTGACCTGGGGATTACAACACTCCTGGGATGGTTCGTTCTGGCCAGTTTGTTAATAAATGAAATCAGGTCCATCTTAGAGAATTTTGTAGAGGCTGGATTTAATGTACCTAGAATCTTAATCAAAGGTTTAGAAGTAGCAGATAAAGTTGTGAATAAGGATAACCAGGAGGGTGAATAAAGCCCTCCATTTTGTTGCGCTGGAAAGCAGAAAGGGAAATATATGGGAATGAATTTTAGAGAAGCACTTAATGCAATGAAAAAAGGGTATAAAGTAAAACTGCCAAACTGGGCGGGATACTGGACGTGGGAAAATGATGAAATCATTATGCATACAAAAGAAGGAACAGTAATGCGTCTTTTGGACACTCAAAGACCGGAATATACCTTTGATAATATGGCATCTGATGAATTTATGATTGCCGATACTGAAAATACCCAAATTTTGGGAGGAAAAGCAAGAATGAGTTTTGGAGATGCCTTGAAACTGGTAAAACGTGGCATGGGAATGAGGTTACCAAACTGGAAACCAGATGTAGTCATTCGCGCACAGTTCCCAGATAAAAACAGCAAAATGACAGCCCCTTATTTGTATGTGGAAAGCCGATTTGGTCGTGTCCCGTGGAAAGAAACAATGATTGAATTGTTTTCGGAAGAATGGGAAGTTGTAGATTAACTATGTTGCGCCGGCGCAACCGGCAGAAAGGAAGAAACTATGAGTATGAACGGAATTGATATTAGTAGCTGGCAGACAGGGATTAACTTAAATGCAGTCCCCTGTGATTTTGTAATTGTAAAAGCCACCGGAGGAATCGGATATGTAAACCCGGATTACACCAGAGCCATGAAACAGGCTATGAGTGCCGGAAAGAAAGTAGGCGTATACCACTACGCAAGAGAGAAAGGATGCAAAGGAAGCGCTGTCGCAGAAGCGGACTTTTTCGTAAAGACTGTACAAAACTATATTGGAAAGGCAATCCTGGTCTTAGACTGGGAAGAGGAGCTTTCCCTTGGTGTTGCCTGGGCAAAAGAATTTTTAGACAGGGTATACCAGAAAACAGGTGTGAAAGCATTTCTGTATACAAGCGCATCCGTTACAAGAGAATATGATTGGACAACGGTAGCACAGGCAGGATATCCGCTTTGGATGGCACAATATCCAAACGCAAAACCGCAAAATGGATACAGAGATAAGCCTTGGACAGACGGAAAAGGCTATGGAGCATTTAAAGGCCTTGCTATCCACCAGTATAGCGGTACAGGAAGATTGCCAGGCTATAATGGCAATCTGGACATGAATAAGGCTTATATGGATGCGGCGGCCTGGGATAAATATGCAGGAAAAGCAGGAGAGCAGAAACCGACCCCAGCGCCTACACCAAGCCCTGCTCCATCCGGCACAACCTTAGACTTAGCAGCAGCAGTTATGCAGGGTAAATATGGTGCAGGACAGGATAGAAAGAACGCCCTTGGTACCAGATATCAGGAAGTGCAAGGCTTCATTAACCACATAGCAAGCGCATCTACAGACACTCTTGTAAAAGAAGTAATGCAAGGCAAATATGGCAATGGAAAGACCAGAGAGATTGTTCTTGGAGGCAAGTACAAAGCAGTACAGGATAAGATTAACGGAAAAGGCAACGGTGCGGTATACTATACGGTGCGCTCTGGAGATACACTTTCTGGCATTGCTGTCAAGTACGGCACTACATACCAGAGAATTGCGCAGCTTAACGGCATTGCAAACCCAAATAAGATTTATGTAGGACAGAAACTTAGGGTAAAATAAAAGAAAAATCCTCCCAGACTGGCAATC
>ENA-OOWK01000479-OOWK01000479.1-human-gut-metagenome-genome-assembly--contig:-NODE-479-length-28684-cov-3.100527_pt1 | contig 28684 bp, 26 predicted proteins | sample MGYA00241405_ERZ501317 | MGnify/ENA primary metagenome ERZ501317 (study PRJEB25962, sample SAMEA1972440) | human gut metagenome | biome: human gut; feature: human-associated habitat; material: faeces... | reverse complement strand
GACAAGGCACTCGAGGCAAAAGAGGGCGACCTTACAGACAACCTCGACACCGGAGCCGGAGATCAGGGAATGATGTTTGGATTTGCTACTAATGAAACAGAAGAGTACATGCCATACCCAATCTCTCTTGCACATAAGCTTTCAAGACAGTTAACAAAAGTGAGAAAAGATGGAACATTGTCATATTTAAGACCAGATGGTAAAACACAGGTAACTGTAGAATATGATGATGGAAAACCAAGTCGTCTTGATGCAGTTGTGTTATCTACACAGCATGATCCAGATATCACTCAGGAGCAGATTCATGAAGATATCAAACGTGAAGTATTTGATAAGATCCTTCCAGCAGATATGGTTGATGATGAAACAAAATTCTTCATTAACCCAACAGGAAGATTCGTGATCGGTGGACCACACGGAGATGCAGGGTTAACAGGAAGAAAGATCATCGTAGATACATACGGTGGATACGCACGCCATGGTGGTGGAGCTTTCTCTGGAAAGGACTGTACAAAAGTAGACCGTTCTGCAGCTTACGCAGCACGTTATGTAGCGAAGAACATTGTAGCAGCCGGATTAGCTGACAAATGTGAGATTCAGTTATCTTATGCGATCGGTGTAGCAGAGCCAACATCTATCATGGTTGATACATTTGGAACAGGAAAGAAATCCAATCAGGAATTGGTAGACCTGATCCGTAAATATTTTGATCTGCGTCCAGCAGGAATCATCAAGATGTTAGATTTAAGAAGACCAATCTATAAACAGACAGCAGCATATGGACATTTCGGAAGAAATGACCTTGATCTTCCTTGGGAGAGACTTGACAAAGTTGATCTGTTAAAAGGTGAATAAAACGAAACACATCACTAGGCAACTCAGGAGGAAATCGAGTGAAAAATGAATTAGTGATCGTCATCGATTTTGGTGGTCAGTATAACCAGTTAGTTGCACGCCGCGTTCGCGAGTGCAATGTATACTGCGAGATTTATTCTTACAAGATCGGTATCGATAAAATCAAAGAAATGAATCCAAAGGGAATCATCTTAACAGGCGGACCAAACAGTTGTTACGAACCAGATTCCCCAACATACAGCAAGGAATTATTTGAACTTGGAATCCCAGTTTTAGGATTATGTTATGGAGCACAGCTGATGCAACATGTCCTTGGAGGAAAAGTAGAAAAAGCCGAAGTCAGCGAATATGGTAAAACAGAAGTGCTGATCGACAAGAAAGATTCCAAATTATTTGAAAATGTATCAGAAAAAACAATCTGCTGGATGAGCCATACAGATTACATCTCACAGGTAGCTCCAGGATTTGAAATCTCTGCACATACAGCAGACTGCCCAGTTGCAACAGCTGAGAATGCAGATAAATCCTTATATGCGATCCAGTTCCATCCAGAAGTACTTCATACAGTCGAAGGAAAGACAATGCTTTCCAACTTCGTATTAGGAGTCTGCGGATGTGCAGGAGATTGGAAGATGGATGCTTTCGTAGAAAGCACAATTAAAGAAATCCGCGAGAAAGTCGGAGATGGAAAAGTATTACTTGCCTTATCAGGAGGAGTAGATTCATCCGTAGCAGCCGGATTATTATCAAGAGCCATTGGAAAACAGTTAACATGTGTATTCGTCGACCACGGATTATTACGTAAAGACGAAGGAGACGAGGTAGAAGGCGTATTTGGAGAAAATGGACAGTTTGATCTAAACTTTATCCGTGTCAATGCACAGCAGAGATACTATGACAAATTAAAAGGAGTCACAGAACCTGAAGCAAAACGTAAGATCATCGGAGAAGAATTCATCCGAATCTTCGAAGAAGAAGCGAAGAAGATCGGTGCAGTAGACTTCTTAGCACAGGGTACAATCTATCCAGACGTCGTAGAAAGCGGATTAGGTGGAGAATCAGCAGTCATCAAATCCCACCACAACGTAGGAGGATTACCAGACTTCGTAGATTTCAAAGAAATCATCGAACCATTACGTGACCTGTTCAAAGACGAAGTAAGACAGGCAGGACTACAGTTAGGAATCCCAGAAAGACTCGTATTCCGCCAGCCATTCCCAGGACCAGGACTAGGAATTCGAATCATCGGAGAAGTCACAGAAGAAAAAGTAAAAATCGTCCAGGACGCAGATGCAATCTACAGAGAAGAAATCGCCAAAGCTGGATTAGACAGAGAAATCAACCAGTATTTTGCAGCATTAACTAATATGCGAAGTGTTGGAGTAATGGGAGATTTTAGAACATATGATTATGCAGTAGCATTAAGAGCTGTTAAGACAATCGACTTTATGACAGCTGAGGCATCAGAGATTCCTTATGAAGTGTTGAATAAGGTAATGAATAGGATTATTAATGAGGTTAAGGGAGTTAACAGAGTAATGTATGATTTAACTTCTAAGCCACCTGGAACTATTGAGTTTGAATAATCCACACAACCAAAAGAAACCAGTATTTATGCGGGTTGCAAGCAAATTTGCTTAGTGATTGGCAACAAAATGGCAACATTTTGTGATTATTCAAGAGATAGAAATTTTATTTCATAACGTATATAAAGAAACCTTACTGATTTTCAGAAGTAAAAAACTGAATATCGGTAAGGTTTTTCTATTCTCTTCTTTTATTTTTCTTTTTTAGTCAATTCTTTTACGAGGTAATCACTCAGCTCCTGAGATGGTACCTTGGCACGTTTCTGGTAAGTATCCAGTTCCGGGTACTTATATCTCCATTCATCATATTCTTCCTTGCTGATTTCACCGTTTTCCAGTTTGTCAGCTTGTTCCATCCATGCACGAAACATTTCATCGACAGATGAGCCGGGAGCAGATATGGAAGAGTCAAGGCAGAGATGAGGTTGTCCATCTACATTTTTTACCTTCAGACCATACATATCTTCCAGTGCAAATAGTGTATGCATCAGACCTATGTGAGTATCAATATCTGGAACTGTTAAGGCATGAGTATTGATATCAAAGATCTGAGACATTTGTTTTACAAGATCAATCTTAGGAACTCTGGCTTCAGATTCATACTGAGCCATGCGGACATCTGAGGTTTTTCCTTTGAATCCCAGTTGTTCTCCGAGTTGTTTTTGTGTCATGCCTTTGCGGTTGCGAAAAAATTTGATACGTTGTCCGATTGCCATTCTTGTTTGCCTCCTTATAGTGGTCATTCGTGTTGCCATAATTAATTGTGATAGAAAATAAAACAATTCTGTTTAGGTTCAGTATAGCATGAGCAATTTTGGATAGCAAGAAGAACTTAAACAAAAAAATTTAATGTCCTCATAAAATCGCTTGACTTAAATTAAAATGTTTAGTATCATGCAAATGTAACAACTTAAGCAAATTACGTTAAGATAGAGAGGAGAGATGCGATGTGACGAACAGAACTTTTATGACAGTAGAAGAAGTTGCAGCGGAACTGGGAGTTTCCAAGTCTTATGCTTATAAGATTGTCAAACAGTTAAATGATGAATTACAGAAGCTGGGTTATCTTACGGTAGCTGGCAGAGTAAACACCAATTATTTCCGCAAAAAAGTATGTTACAGCGAAGTGTAAGAGAGAGGAGAATTTGTATGAGTATTTACAAAGATAATGTCACTGGGAAGTGGCGAGTGGTTTATCGGTATACCGACTGGACAGGGAAAACGAAACAGACTTCAAAACGAGGATTTCCTACGAAGCGAGAAGCGCAGATGTGGGAACACGAACAAATGTTAAAGCATGATGCAAAACTGGATATGACTTTCGCAAGTTTTTATGAAATCTATGTAGAAGATAAAAAGGAACGAATCCGGGATAACACATGGGGAACTAAGAATAATATTGCCAGAACAAAAATTCTTCCATACTTTGGGGAGAGAAAGATTGCAGAAATTGAACCAAAAGATGTGATTGCATGGCAGAATCATTTGCTTGCATTTAAGAGAGCGAATGGAAAAGGGTATTCTGCTTCATATCTGCGGAAAATCCACAGCCAGTTAAGTGCCATTTTCAATCATGCAGTTGATTTTTATCATTTGCCTTCTAATCCGGCACAGAAAGCTGGAAATATAGCAATAGAGGAATATAAGGAAATGTTGTTCTGGACGAAAGAAGAGTATTTGAAATTTGCAGATGTGATGATGGATAAGCCGGTTTCTTACTACGCTTTTGAAATGCTTTACTGGTGTGGTATCCGTGAAGGAGAGTTGCTTGCCCTGACACCAGCGGATTTTGACTTTACAACGCATACACTGCGAATTAACAAATCATATCAAAGATTAAACCGGGAAGATGTGATTACCCCACCAAAGACATTTAAAAGTAACAGATTTATCAAGATGCCACAATTTATATGTGATGAGATGCAGGATTATATGGAAATGCTTTACGGTCTGAAGGAAGACGAAAGAATTTTCACAATTTCCAAATCTTATCTGCATCATGAAATGAATAGAGGATCAAAAGTGTCTGGGGTGAAGCGAATCCGTGTGCATGATTTGAGACATTCCCATGTATCGTTATTGATCAATATGGGATTTACGGTATTAGCAATTGCAGATCGAATGGGACATGAGAGCATTGATATCACTTACCGATATGCACATCTGTTTCCAAGTGAGCAGACACAGATGGCAGAACAGTTGGATATTGAAAGGATGGAAAAATTAAATGGAGAAAAATCTGGACAGTAAAGGAAGATGGAGAAACAAAATCGTAGCATTCCGGGTATCACCGGAAGAAGCAGAACAGATTGATGCATGTGTCCGATTGTCAGGACTTAGCAAGCAGGACTATATCACAAAACGATTAACTGATCGGCAAATTGTGGTACAGGGAAATCCAAGAGTGTATAAAGCATTGCGAAATCAGATGGCAGAGATTTATGAAGAATTGAAACATCTGGAAAAATGCAGTGAGGAAAACGAAGAGTTGCTGAGTACCCTGAGATTGGTCGCAGAGACATTGTATGGATTGAAAGGGGAAAATGAATGACAGCAAAAGAAAAAATGACTGCTCCGATTGCATCTGTTGGCGCAGATGTGGAACAGTCATCAAGTAATAAATTAACCAACCAAAGTATAGCAGATTTGCCCGGTAAGGGCAATCTGCAAGCCACAAATAATGCGGAAAATACAGCAAAATCAGCAAATAAAAAGAATCCAGATGATCTGGAAACAGTTTCTATGATGGAATTATACGATACCGCATATCCACCAAAACTGCCAATTGTGGATGGACTTCTGTATAACGGAACTTACCTGTTTGTCGGTTCGCCGAAAATTGGAAAATCATTCTTTATGGCACAGATCGGGTATCACATCAGTAAAGGACTTCCATTGTGGGGATTTTCAGTCAGACAGGGAACGGTTCTTTATCTGGCACTGGAAGATGATTATGCAAGATTGCAGAAGCGATTATCACAGATGTTTGGAATGGAAGGCAGTGAGGATTTTTATTTTGCTACAAAATCCAAATCACTCAATGACGGACTAGAAAAGCAGCTTGTAACGTTTGTGACAGAGCATAAAGATGCAAGATTGATTATCATTGATACTCTTCAGAAGGTTCGAGAGGTCGGTGGAGATAAATTCAGTTATGCCAGCGATTACGAGATTGTAACAAAGCTGAAAGCATTCAGTGATAAATATGGTATCTGTTTTCTGGTTGTGCATCATACAAGGAAAATGGAATCTTCAGATAGTTTTGATATGATTTCTGGCACGAATGGTCTGCTTGGAGCTGCGGATGGAGCATTCGTCATGCAGAAAGAAAAACGGACAGATAATAAGGCAGTTCTGGAAGTGGCAGGGCGTGACCAGCAGGACCAGAAACTGTGGTTAAACTTTAATCGGGAGAGATGTGTCTGGGAACTTACCAAGACAGAGACAGAACTTTGGAAAGAACCAGAAGATCCAGTGTTGGAAAAAATCAAAGAACTTGTAACAGAAACTACGCCAGAGTGGGCAGGAACAGCAACAGAGCTTGTGGAAGTATTGCAGGTGGAAATGCAGCCGAACGCATTATCACGAAAATTAAATGTCAGCCTCGAACGATTGATTCTGGAATATGGAATCCAGTATAAAACAGAACGAGGACACGATGGAAGAAAAATTAGATTAACCTTTGTCGGAAAACAAGCGTGACGATATGTGACGGTTGTGACGGTATTTTATATAGCGTGTCGGTAGTGAAAATATCGTCACTATCGTCACGACCGTCACGGAAAGGAGAAACATGGAAAGAAAATCACAGGTGCAGATACCAAAAGATTTATTACTGGCATTGTTCCAGTATCATCTTGCCGGGAATGAGGAATATCTGCCGGAGATAGAAAAAGCATTGATGGAAAAATTAGACAGTATGGTAAAACGTCAGTTATATACAACATTCAAAACAGCACCAACCGAGGAAGAACGGGAAAAGGCAAGACAAGAGTATTTGGATAAGTGTGGAATGCATGAGAACTTTCGTTGGTAAAGATTCTGCTTGATGACCTTATGACAGGAGCGTGCCACGCACCTGTAAATAGCAGACAAAGAGAAGGTTTGTAAGGTGTAGCCGGTAGTTGATTGGCGAAGAAAAAACTTTTCAAAAGGGGGCCCTGATTCAGGGCGTCCCTGCGGAAATGATAAATGAAGGGAGAATGACACCATGAGAGAAGGAAGATTAGGTTACAACAGTTATAACAAAAGATATGGATTATTGTCATCAGACTTATGGATTGATACGGGATTTCACTGTGGAGAATGTCTGGAAGTTCTAGTTGATGATCAGTGGGTAAAGACACGAATGGAAATGAATCTGGCGAGAGAATGGTATTTGGTTGGAACACCATATTGTGGAGATCTGGAGTATGTACGGGCAAGGATACCGGAATAAAGCAGACAGGAAGAGTAATAGTCGGTTTGTTGTTAGTGAAAAAATAAGCCCGGATACGGGCAGAAAAAGAGGGCGGATATGCCCAAAATAAAAAACTAAAGACAAGTTATGGCATAAGCAAGTAGTATCTCACAAAGCCCTCGGCGTTTGAGAGCGAAATACACCCATCGCACAAATCAAAGATTTGTACTCAGGATATTTCGCCCTGCCGGGAGCTATTTGTGCCGGAAACGGCAGTTAGTTCGTAAACGGATGCCAATGCATCCACTCACAAATAATATGGCAGAAGTTATTTTGCCGAAGACAAGGAGGGAGTGCCTATCGGAAGAAATTCATTTATTCAAATGACAAAACTAAGCAATGTAAAAGGCAGGATCACTTATATATCCAGTCATGCAAAACAGGAAAACCTCTATGCAGTTTATGAAACCACAGAACGGAAATTCTGGCGGGAACTTGCAAAATGTAATCAGGAAGAATTTGCAAAAAGTGGATCAGAAGGAAAATGCATTGAAGCAAGAGAACTGATCATTGCTTTGCCAGAGAGTTTTACAGAATATCAGCCGGATAGATTGCTACAGCTTTTTACAAATCATTTTAAACAGAATTATGGAACAGAGTGTATTGCTGCTTTGCACCACAATAAAAGAAAGACCAATTATCACATTCATTTGATATTTGCAGAACGGAAACTACTGGATGAACCAATCATTAAGATTGCCGGCAGAAATATGTTTTATGATGAAAATGGAAAACATGTTCGAACCAAGAAAGAGATATTAGGAGAAGATGGTGAGATCCGAGAAGGCTGCAGTATTGTGAAGAAAGGAGAAGTCTATGAGAAGAAGCTGTTTACTGCGAAAGATGAACGCTTCAAGTGCAATTCATTTCTGGATGAGGTAAAGCATTCTTATACAGATTTAATCAATATTTATGTGCAGGACGAGAAACAGAAACTACAGGTATTTGAGCGTGACAGTGTTTATCTTGCAACAAAAAAAATCGGAAAAAATAATCCGAAGGCACAGGAAATAGAAGCAGATAACCAAAAACGCCGGGAATGGAACAGAGCTGTTGATATGGCATTGATTAGTGGAGTGCCGGAACCGAAGATAATGGAAGTGAAGCGGAAAGAAATCACGGAGCCAATCAGGGAATCAATTGCCCGTCGTGGAAACAGACCACGATTATTTTCCAGAGTTGTAACAGTGGCTGTTGAGGCATTGGAGTTTTTAATAGCAAGTGTGCTGTTTAAGAAACCCAGGGAAGTGCCAAAACAGACAGAGCAAACGGAAACTGAACACCCAGAGTATGTTGCTGAAAATAGCACGGCAGCAGTCAAGACAACAAAAGAAGAAAAGGCAGAACCGGAACAACCTAAAATGACGAGGCTTGCATCAAAGTATCCGAAACTATTTAAAGTGAATAAAGAACTGGAAGATCAAAACGGTGCAATTCAACAGAAACAAAAACAGCTTTCTGCAAAGAAGAAAGAACTGTCAGAGGTTAAGGGATGGTTTAAAGGAAGAAAGAAAAAAGAATTGCAGAAAGAAATTGATGAATTGAAAAGCCAGATCAGAGATATGAAAGATTACCTTCCAAGGATTGTGCAGAAGATCGGTTATAGAAGTGTACAGGATTTTTTAAAGGATTTTAAGGTTTCTCAAACTGAGTATAGTCAGTATCGAACTGCAATAGAAAAATGGAAGAAAGAAACAGGAAAAGAGCCAGTAGCACATGGTATTAGGGCGAAGCTGGCAGAAAAGAAACAAGAAATACAGAATGAACAGAAAAATAAACAGCATACCCGTAGTCAGAACAAAGATCGAGGAGCAAGATAGGAGGACAATCATGGAGAAACACATTATGGGAGAAAATGGAATCAGTTATACTTTAGGAGAGGACGGTCTGTATTATACAGACCTGTATCTCCCGGAAGAGACAGAGTATCCGATTGGAAAGTATGGAATGTTGAGAAAGTCATATTTGCAGGAACATCGGAAGGAATTATATCTGGAGCTGGTACTTGCCGGGAAGTTAAATGAGCATCTGCATCAGATTGATGAGGAGTGTAATCAGATGATGGACAGATTGGTGGAGCAGGTGAAAGAAAGGCAAGGCGTGACGGAAGAACTGAAGTTGCAGAATCAGATGGCATGGGTTGGGAGAATGAATGATATCCGAGCTTGTGCGGAGGAGATTGCATTGAATAAAATAGTATATAGATAAATGGAAAAGGTGGTTATAATTGCCACCTTTTTTAACTGTAGGTGGAGCATGTTTGTGAAAATAGGATGGAGCAATTCTTTCAATTATGATAAAATTTGAATAGAACTATGTCTGCGTTCGATATGATTCTTGAGCTTATAAAGAATGTGAAGATTGGAATTATGAGGAAAATGGAAAAGAAAAAAATGACGCAAGAAGACATTATGAAATTATTAGACTCTTGCTATGAAAAATGTTTAAATGGAATACCAATGGTCAGTCCCGGTATTGAAGATATGGCAAATGATTATTTGTCAAAGCACGAGACAAAGGAAAAAGCTTGTAGGGATATGCTGAAAAATCAAATTGCCAAATGTACAACATCAGGAGTTGTAACAGGACTTGGTGGCTTTATAACAATGCCAGTTGCGATACCAGCGAATATTGGAAGTGTAATTTATGTACAAATGCGGATGATAGCTTGTACAGCATATATGGCTGATTATGATTTGAATAGTGATCAGACGCAAACCTTTGTATATGCTTGTCTTGCAGGAGTTGCAGTGAATAGTTTGTTAAAACAGGCAGGAATCAAATTTGGCGTAAAATTTGCAAATGGTGTTATAAAAAAGATACCGGGAAAGGTCTTGACGAAGATTAATCAGAAGGTTGGTTTCAGATTTATTACGAAATTTGGTTCAAAAGGAATTGTAAATCTTGGAAAGATGTTACCAGGAGTAGGTGCTATTGTAGGTGGCGGACTGGATTTAGTGGAAACGAAGGTTATCGCAGATCGCGCATACAAATGGTTTATGACAGGAGACTTTTCTGTCAAAGGTGAAAGTGACGACGATGTTATAGATATAGATGATAATGATTATAATACAACGGAAATAAAAGAATAGAACATATGTTCTATAAAACCGTTGAAAAAGGGTCTGTGCTATAGTATAATAGAAAGAAATAGAAGGCTTGTAGGTAGGTGGAATATGCTAGAAAAAATTATAGAACTTACAAACGAATATATAGAGAGTATGCCGAAAAAAGAACGTAAAAAATACGGACAGTTTTTTACCAGTATGGAAACTGCCCGTTTTATGTCTGGATTATATAACTTCGATGAGAAAATAGGTAAAGTAAGTGTGCTTGATGCAGGGGCTGGCTCAGGTATATTATCATGTGCCTTTATTGAGCGATTGGAAACAATAGATTCTATTCAGGAGATTGAACTTACCTGTTATGAGAACGATGAAAATGTATTGCCATTGTTGAAACGTAATTTGGAATATTGCAAAGAAGAGACAAAGAAAAAACTTACAGTTAATATCGTTGAAGATAACTATATTCTGAGTCAGTATCTGGATTTTAATCATATGTTGGGAGGAAATGCGAAGCCTAAGAAATATGATTTTGTGATTGGAAATCCGCCGTATATGAAAATTCCGAAAGATGCGCCAGAAGCAACAGCGATGCCAGAGGTATGTTATGGTGCACCGAATTTATATTTCATTTTTGCGTCTATGGGATTATTTAATTTATGTGAAAATGGAGAGATGGTTTACATCATTCCGAGATCATGGACATCAGGAGCGTATTTTAAACGTTTCCGGGAATATTTTCTGACAGAAGGGAAATTGGAACATATTCACCTTTTTGTCAGTAGAAATAAGGTTTTTGACAAAGAAAGTGTGTTACAGGAAACAATTATTATTAAAGTAAAAAAGACAAGTGAAAAACCAGAAACCGTTACGATTACATCATCGAAATCAAATAGTGATTTTGGGGAGCTGACATCATTAACAGTTCCGTATGATCTGGTTGTAGCAGGATCAGATTATTATGTTTATCTTGTAACAGATGAAAATGAAGTGGAAGTATTAAAGAAGTTGCATAAATTTGATAAGACACTTCCGGCAATAGGAGTAAAAATGAAAACCGGATTGACCGTAGATTTTCGTAATCGCGAAATCCTGCGGGATGAGGAAGAAGAAGGTGCAATCCCTTTGTTTTATTCGCAGCATATAAAACAGGGAAAAGTAGAATTTCCTATACAGAAAGAACATGAATATGTGGTGACAGAACAAAAGGGATTAATGCAAGATAACAAGAACTATCTATTTGTAAAGCGATTTACAGCAAAGGAAGAACCTCGAAGGTTACAGTGTGGAGTATATTTAGCCAAAAGATTTCCGCAGTACCAAAAGATAAGTACACAGAATAAAATTAATTTTGTGGACGGTGTATTAACGGAAATGTCAGAATGCCTGGTGTATGGGTTGTATGTATTATTTAATTCTACAATTTATGATGAATATTATCGTATTTTAAATGGGTCTACACAGGTTAATTCAACAGAGATAAATGCAATGCCGGTACCGGATTTAGAGGATATTCAGGAAATGGGAAGAAAAGTGCTTAAAAGTAAGGATTATTCAGAGGCAAATTGCAATTTGATATTGGAGGGATACTGTGGATAAGAAAATAGAAGAAACAAGAGAATTTCTGCAAACAATAGGCATGCCCAAAGCACAGCAAGCGGATATATGTTGCTATGTTATTTTGGCAATGGCAGGCATAAAACCAGATATGTCATGGAGTGAAGCAACAAATGAATGGATTCGAATTCATGACATTATTCAGTTTGTTAACACATTTTATGGCATGAGTTATGCGGAAAATAGTAGAGAAACATTTAGAAAACAGGCTTTGCATAGATTTCGTACCGCAGCTTTGATAGAGGATAATGGAAAAGCAACCAACAGTCCGAACTATCGCTACAGATTGACGGAAGAAACAATTAAAATACTGAGAACGATGGAAACACCAGCGTGGAAAGAATCTATAAAGCGGTTTCTTTGTTACCATGAAAAGTTAATTGATTTGTATGCTTCTAAAAAGAAGATGACAATGATGCCGGTAAATATAAATGGTGAAAGTTTTAAATTTTCTACGGGTAAGCATAATGAGCTGCAAAAAGCCATTATCGAGGAATTTGCACCAAGATTTGCACCAAATTCTGAGTGCTTGTACGTTGGCGATACAATAGAAAAAGATCTGGTAAAGAATGTAGAAAAATTAAAAGAACTGGGATTTGAAATTACATTGCATGATAAGATGCCTGATGTAGTGCTATATCGTGAGGATAAGAATTGGATCTATTTTGTGGAATCGGTAACATCGGTCGGTCCGATGGATCCAAAGCGCATATTGGAAATTACAGAAATGACGAAAGATGTAACAGCAGGAAAAGTATTTGTAACCGCATTTCTGGATTTCAAGACATATAAGAGGTTCGCAGAGGAGCTTGCGTGGGAAACAGAGGTCTGGATTGCTGAAATGCCGGAGCATATGATACATCTGAATGGCGATAGGTTTATGGGACCGAGATGATAGTGAGAAAAGTGTAAATGAATTGGGTGGTGAACAATATGGCGACAACAGTAAATAATGCATTTGCAGAATTTATGAAAGAAAAAGTTAATCTTGACCAAGAAAAAAACAAAATAGCTCGTTCAAGTAGGGATAATTTAATTGATAATATAAAGGGATTTAGTGGTGATTCGGATTTCTTTGTGGTATATACAGATAAAATTTTACGCTTTGGTTCGTTTGAACGTCGTACTAAAATAAGACCGATTGATGACATAGATTTGATGTTATGCTTGTCTGGGGAAGGAACACGAACATATATACAATCAGGAGAAGTATTTTATATAAATGGAAGCGATGCTGATTCTAAAAATGGATTAATGACTGACAACACAAATTATCTGAATTCAACAAAAGTGATTAATCGCTTTATCTCTAAATTATCAGATTTGCAAGATTACAGTAAAGCGGAAATGCATAAGAATCATGAAGCGGCGACACTTCAATTAAAATCATATACATGGAACTTTGATATTGTTCCTTGCTTTTATACAGATACCGGTTTCTATTTGATACCGGATGGTTCGGGAAATTGGAAAAAGACTGATCCAAGGATAGATAATGAACGCATTACAGATATAAATCAAAAACATAATGGGAAATTACTCGAATTGATCAGACTTGCTAAATATTGGAATAATAGAAAAGTTACTATTAGAATTGGTTCCTATTTGTTGGAATGCATGATTCTTCAGAAATATGAAAACAAAGAAGCATCTGAAAACTGGTGGATAGATTTAGAGTTCAGAGATTTGTTAAATTATTTATCTTCAGCTATATTATCAGATGTAGATGATCCTAAAGGAATACAAGGAAATTTGAATTCCTTTTGTTGGGATGACAGATGCAAAATAAGTGATGCTTTAACAAATGCATATAATAAGGCTGTAGAAGCTTCAAATATGGAACTCAATGATAAAAATCAAAAAGGTGCTATTACGAAATGGGGAGAAGTGTTGGGAAGTGATTTTCCAGAATATACAGGAGAGTAAGGCACATGAACAAAGGGGAAGAGTAAAAAATGTCAATTAATAGATATTTGGAAGAAACAGCTTCGAAATTGATAATTAAAGGCAATGAAAAAGAATCTATAGATGTGTCTTTAAATACGTTTAAAGATAGGATGAGAGATTATTTTAGCAAGAATGAATCTGTTAATCTAAAAGAAATAAAGGTATTTGGTTCGTATCAACGGGATACGAACCTTCCACAATCAGTTGATTATGGGACAGATGTGGATATTATGCTTGTAATGGATAATGATGGTTCAACTCCTCAAACATATTTGGATAGAGTAAGAAGAGGTGTGGAAGCAAAATATTCAACTTCACAGATACGGCAATCATCGCCTACAGTTGTGCTCCAAATGTTGCATATTAAATTTGAAATTACTCCAGCAATTATGGATAGCGGACTGTATAGAATAAAAAATAATCGCAATGAATGGATATATACATTTTGTGCTACAGATTTTAGCAATCTTACCATAGCAAATAAAAACAACCACTATATGATAAAACCATTACTTAGATTATTAAAGTATTGGAATGTTTCTAAAAACTATAAGGCTTTTAGTTCATATGAATTAGAAAAAATAATGGTTAATTATTATCAGCCAAGTCAATATCAAGGATATGATCTAAAAAAGTATTTATTAACGGGTATAAATGAATTATACAAATTGTCTACATACAATTATCAGAAAGAAAGATTGGACAAGGCAATATATAACATAAAGGAAGCTATAAAAGATGAAGAAAAATATCCTTCATGTGCAATGAGTGAGATTAAAGAAGTAATAGGAGAATTGTGATGTCTAATGGAATTGCGACGAGACAAAATGAAGATAATTCAATTGCTATGTTAGCTGCACAAAGACAATTGTATAGAGATGCAAAGAAATTTAATACTGTTTTAGTGGCATTATCGGTATGGATACCATTCGCATTATCGGTAATTATTTTGCTTATTCCAGAAAACAAAGAGTGGAAATGTATATCATACATATTATCTATAGTTAGTATGATTTTTTCTTTTGTTATTGATAGATGCATTGAAGAAAAGAAACAACTAGCAGCGTTTATTCAGCAGAAATTTGATGTATATGTATATACAATGCCTTGGGATAAAAGAATTTTCGGAAAGGATAAAAATATTGATCATGAGATTGCAACTTATTCAAAGAAAATTTTGAAGAATCTGCAGGAAAAGAACAAATTGAAAGATTGGTATACTCCTGGAGTTGATGAAAAAGATATCTTAGATGGAATTTTGGCGTGCCAGAGAGAAAACTTTTGGTGGGATGTTGGTCTTAGAAAAAGGTTCAAATATGCGAGCATAACGTTGATTTCAATTCTATTTGTTGCAATTTTGGCAATGGGATTATGGAAAAATGAAGAAATTACAGAGTTATTATGTAGGCTGGCGTTTGTTATTCCGATGATAAAGTGGTTGCTATTAGATACAGTAAAAAAGTTGAATAAAGATATAAGTATATTACAAGAACTTGATGGTGATATTAATAACAATGAAATGAAGACAATGGAGGACTTGCAAGATATTCAGAAAGTGATTTTTCAGCATAGAAAAGGTTGCTACGCTATTCCAGAGATTATATATAATATATTTAAAGATAATGATGAGGATAGAGCTTATAGGGAAGCAAGAATGTAAAACAATACTTGTCAAATATTTTTTGACAGATTATAATGAAATGGCAACAAATTGGCAACAGAAAATCAGCGAGCCAAAATAATATATGCAACAGAAATAAAATAACGGCAAAAAAGATATAAAACTTAAACAAATATATTTAAGAACATATTTGGACTTGCCGAGTTTGAATAAGCAATGAGTCATGCAAGGATGAAAATAAAAAGAAAGAATCGGGAGCATTTATGTTCACGATTCTTTCTTTTTATTTTTAGCCTTATAGGGCGAAAGCCCTCATCGAGATGGAGCGAAGCGGAATCGAGATGTGCATGACTGAGTAGAGGGAAGGGACAGAGCATTTATGTTCACGATTCTTTCTTTTTGTAAATGTTCAGGTTGGTTTTTTTCGGTTGGAAATTGTAGATTTTACTTTAAAAGTATTTCAAGAAGCATTATTAAATGCATTGGCTCATAGAGATTATCAAAATCAGGGATCCGTTTATGTAAAACACTATCCAGATAAAGTCGTAATTGAAAATCCAGGAGGCTTTCCAGAAGGAATTACACAAAATAATATTATTACCCATCCATCTGTATCAAGAAACAAATTAATAGCGGAGACACTGCAACGTTTAAAATATGTTCAAAGGACAGGGCAGGGAGTGGATATTATTTATAGAGATATGGTATCTTCAGGGAAGCCATATCCAGAATATAGATCTTATAGTGATGCTGTATCTTTGACGATGTATAGTGGAATTGATGACATAGAGTTTGTAAAATTTATTGCAGAAGAACAGAATTCAAGACAGTGGAATTCCTCGCTTGCTGAGTTAATGATTTTACGTTTTTTAACAGATAATCGTAGAATTTCATTTTCAGAAGCAAGAGAGTTATTACAAGGAACAAAAGATATAACACAAAAAAGTTTAAATAGTCTTATTAAAAAAGGATTAATAGAGATATCAGGGAAAAAATATATGTTAACTGCTAAAATGTATCAGGCTGTAAAATCAGATATTGAATATATGCAGGATAAAGTGTTGCAATATGTAAAAGCAAAAGGGCTTATTATGGAATATATGGTAGTTCTATGAATGATAAACAGGCCTATGATGTAGTGAATGAAATAGTTAGTTGTTGGATAGAACAAGAAAAACCGTTGATTTGCGGGAAACAGCTTATAACGAGATCATTTTTTTTGAAAGATTTCATAGGACGGAAGTTGATTACTGCAATGCCGGAAACAGAATCGAATTCATGGAGGCTGATTTTTGAAGGTGGGCATCAATTAAATATAAATGAAAATTTGTTGTATTCAAAGGAAACTCTTAATCCGAATGATTTAGGTGTTTTTTGCACATCAAATGTTCAATCTGTTCTTCTAAATCCTATTTATGCATACGGGAAATGGTTTTATCCAAATGATATTTGTGAAGAATGGCATAAAGTATTTTTATATTTATGTGCTGTCTCAGAATATGAATGGAATCTTTCTAATATGGGTAATGTGTATAGGAGATTTTTGAAATTTCTTGAAGAAAACATCTGCTTGACAATGAAAGTAGATCCATTAATTTCTAAAGAACAATATTATAAAGTTTTATTGATACATATTGAAAATTATCGTGCGTTTCTTAAAGGAGAAGATGAAGTGGTAAATTCAAAAGATTTGTATCAAACATTAAATACGAGGTATGTATATTTACCGTATTTACAGGAACTTGTCAAACAAGAAAATTTGCAACATTCATTTTCTTGTTTTGAACTTCAGAAAGAAATTTATTGTGCGTTGCAAATATTTCTTTGGATGAATGGAATTACTTCAGACTCACAAGAAGAAATTCAACGCAAAATCAATCAAAATAGAAGCATAGGTATATGCAAAAGAATTATATGAGAAAGTAGGATTTGTACAGAAATCCGAATCATTTTTAGAAGATGGAATACCACATGTATTAATGCAATATACAGAATAAAAATAAGCCCTGAATTGTCATACAAAAGATAAACAGGGCTTATTTTACTAAAGATTCATACAAAATAAAGAAAATGTCACGAATAATGTTACAAAATAGAATAAAAAACAAAGAAAACGTTACAAAACTAAAGATTCACTTCACAATACATCTCAATATATTCCTCAAATCGAGGCAGCGCTAAAGTCAGTTCTCCACGAACAGAACCATTCACAACACCACGTTCCATCAATCGCTTTCGATAGGTATTCAATAACTGTGGAGATATCGATAATTTCTCACGAATTTCCCCAGTTTTATAAACTCCCGTAGAAATTACATAAACAATCTTCCGGTCAAGTTCAGAAAGTTCACTCCATATCTTCTCATAAGCATAAATGATCAATTCCTCGTCAAACTTAGGAAGCAGTTTTTCAAGATCATCATTTGTCTCCCACTTCAAATAACCAAGAATCTGAAAAGCAAAAGGATACCCCTTTGTAAGTTTCGCCATCTCAACAGCCTCACTTGGAGAAATGTCAAATACAGAACGATAACTTGTAGTAATTGCAGGAATGCTAAGTGGTTCCAGAAAAATTTTTGGAGCACGATATAAAAATGTCAGACTCTTCTCGTTTTGAAGATTGCTGATATTATCAAACAAACCAGCCATTACAAGATACACAGGGTAATTCTGTGTAATATAAATCTGAAAATTACTAGCAAATACTTTGACATAAGAATTATTTATAATCTCATCAATGATAAAAAGAACTTTCTTTCCTTTATTTTTTAACTTCTCAAGAATATTACGAAGCATAGCTTCTTTTTCCAAAGAATCATTTGTTTTGTTTACCGACAACTCAGCAATTCCGAGATTTAGATTTAATCCAAGATCCAGATCATGAAATTGTGAAACGCGGGTAAGTTCGGAAACTGCACCAGCGATCAAATCTGTATCAGCACTCAATCTTAAAACAATCCATTGATCATTTGAAGAATAATGATCAGCAATTTCAGCAAGAGAAACCGTCTTTCCAGACCCCCTGACACCAGCAACCATATAAACTTTATTTGAAGGATTTTCCATATCAAATGTATGAATGATCTTTCCAATTTGGTTAGTGCGCGAAATGAATTCCGTAGGTTTTTGACCAAATGTTAAAGTAAAAGGATTTTCCATTTTCTATTCACCTCCATATTTATTTGTGTTTATTTATGTTTATTATATGAATATATGTTTATTTATATTTATTTATGTTTATTATAATAAATAAATATAAATAAAACAAGAATATACCCAAAAGACAATCCAAAAATGTTAAAATAAGAATAACAATCCAAAAACGACGATCAGGAGGAAATTAAAAACAATGGACATCAAAAAAGTAGCAGTTCTTGGAGCAGGTGCCGTAGGTTCTTACGTCATCTGGGGACTGTCAAATAATAAAAATATTACACTGGGAGTTGTAGCAGATGGTGAGAGAAATGAACGCCTCAAAAACCAAGGATTAATGATCAACGGAACAAAATACACACCGCAAGTGTGGACTCCAGAAGAAGCACACAATGTGGATCTTCTGATCGTATCTTTAAAATACGGAAGTCTGAGAGGGGCATTAAAGGATATTCAGACGATCGTAGGAGAAAACACAACGGTCATGAGTCTGATGAATGGAGTTGACAGTGAAGAGATCATAGCGGAGAAAATTGATAAATCACATATTTTATACTCTTTTATTAAAGTAGCATCACAGAAGAAAGAAGATGGATATCATTTTGATCCAGAAACAACAGTAGGGATTTATTTTGGAGAATTACAACAACCATACGAAAGCGAACGAGTAAAAGCAGTCGATGATATTTTTGAAAATACAGGTCTTCACTGGATTATCACAGATGATATTCAAGCAGAAATCTGGGGCAAATTCAAATTAAATGTCTGCAATAATCTGCCACAGGCAATCTTGGGAGTTGGAGTTGGATGCTATGAAGATAGTGAACATATGGCAGCGATCCGAGAAGGATTAAGAGCAGAGGTTGAAGCAGTTGCTAAAGCGAAAGGAATCGACTTAAGCACGATCAATGCAAAGTCTGGACGGGGGAGTGCGGTCAAAGCATCTGCAAGATACTCGACATTACAGGATATTGATTCTGGTCGCCACACAGAGATTGATATGTTCTCTGGTGCGATGATGAGAATGGGGAAAGAATTGGGGATTCCAACCCCATATAATGAATATACATATCATATGATCAAAGCATTAGAAGAAAAGAATGATGGAGTATTCGAATATCAAGGGGAGAATGATAGAGTGTCTTGGTCTAAATAATAATGTATAATAATGTAAAATAAGGGAAAATGCATGTATAACAAAAAGAAAAAAATAAAACATAAGACGTTGAAGACTTTCTGTTTGCTGATAGGTATGATCGTGACGGCAGAAAACAAAATAATGACACAAAATTTACTGAAAAAATTAGCACTACTAAAAATAGACGTAAAAAAATTTCATTGCTATAATAGAGATAGAAAAAAATAATGGAATAAAAATTGGATTTAGAAGGGAGACAATTATGGGATTCTTTTTCAAGAATAAGAAAAAAAATAAAGAGGAAGAAACAGTAACACCAGTTGTAGAAACAACACCAGAAGTACCAGCGAAAGAAGGTATGATTTTGGTAAGGGAAGGAATTAAACTGGGACTTCCAACGGTAAGCATGGAAGAAGCGATCGTGGCAGCAGGGGAACTTTTAAGAGATCTTGGATATGTAGATGATGATTATATTCCAGCAATGATCCGAAGAAATGAAGAAGCATCTGTATACATGGGATTAGGACTTGCAATTCCACACGGAACAGAAGATGCAAAAAGAGACGTAAAAAGAAGCGGAATTATTGTGATGCAGTATCCAGACGGAGTCGAATTTAATGGCGGAACAGCACAGCTTGTCATTGGAATTGCTGGAGTTGGAGATGAACATTTAGAGATTCTTGGACAGATCACAGAAGCAGTGACAGAAGAAGAAATTCTGGAAGAATTAAAGAAGACGACGGACGTTGATTATGTTCTTAATACATTCACGAATTAGTTTCTTTCGTAACGTCAGGAAGTGGAAAAACTGTGTTAATTGGATAGAAAATAAAAAGAAAAAAATGTCAGGTACATCTAAGTTTTCGAGAAACTTAGATGTACCTGACATTTTTACAGTTAAAAATTTATCATGACTTTTTCAATTCATCTCTTTTTTTCTTCAGGATGCGTCGTAACTGTCCAAATTCTCTTACATGTTCACGAGGCATCATCTTAGGGAATGCACGTAAAATACGGCGTGATGTAAATGTAGGAAGTTTTGCCATCTTTTCGTATTTGCTACGAAGTTCCTCAGCTCGCTGTTTTAAAGAATCCATACGAGCTTTGAGTTCATCTGCATTTTCCTGTTTGGCTTCATCAACTTTCTCTCGAATAACATCTGCACGAGCTTTTAATCGGTCTTGAGCCTCCAGACCATCCATCATACTATCGTAGATATTTTCACCGATCTGATCAGAAATATTACGCAGTTCTTTTGCAATATCCTCCATAAGGGCAAGACGTTTGTTGAATTTTAAAATACCCTGAACTGTGATGCAAATATCAACTATAAGAGCAATGCTTAATAAAACAAGCAGAAATTTTCCAAGCCATATCGGGAGAAAAGAAACTAGTTTATCCGTAAAAGGATAGATAAGTTTCACGATCAATACACAAGCGACGCCCCAGATCGCAGAAAATAAAGGACATACATAGCCGCCGATATTCAATGGCATTTCAGAATAATCCCACCATCTGTGATGAGACATCTTTTCAAGAAGAAAACCCGTTAGCCATTCAAGAAAAGTAACGAGAATGGTGGAGGTAATATAAAGCAAGATTAAGTTTCCGACGTAAGGCTGAAGAGAAGCAACGACAACCGTCACTCCAATTCCATAAATCGGACAGATCGGACCATTTAGAAATCCACGGTTTACAAAGGAATGTTGTTTAAAAGCTGCAAAAGCGACTTCAGAACACCAACCAAGAAATCCATATATAAAAAAGCTAAATAAGATATCGTAATAAGTCATAAAATCTCCTTCTTTATATCTTTTTTACAGTATAACAACAGTTACACCAAGATCTCCTTCACCATATTCACCATCACGGTAACCGGAGATACGTTTTTGTTTCTTCAACTGTTTAAAGTAATTATGAAGCCCTTTACGTAAAGCACCAGTTCCTTTTCCATGGACAACAGTGATCTGTGCTAAGTTGGCCAGGCACGCATCATCGATGTACTTATCAAGCTGTGCGATCGCTTCATCAACCGTCATACCCATAACATTGATCTCAGGTCGGATGGAAGCGGATTTGTTGATCGCAGTACGTCCTCGGTTACGACTTTCATTTCTTTGATTTTCACGTTTTACATCTTTGGCTGTTTTTGTGATCTCAAGGTCTTTGATGTTAACAAGAGAACGCATCATACCCATCTGAACATACAGATCACCTTTGGCATTTGGGAGCGTGGAAACAGTTCCGGCAAGGGAAAGACTTGTTACATAAACTTCATCACCAACATGGAAATCATTCGCCTCGTGACGTTTCTTGTTCTTTTTCTTGGATTTGTAAGCCATTTGACCTTCTAATTTTGTCATGCGGCCGCGAAGATCACTTCGCATATGTTCCATCTTCTTATTTGCATCTGGATTCTTGTTTTGTTTCTTTAATTTGTTATATTCACGGATCGTAGAATCTGCGATCTCTTTCGCCTCAGAGATGATATTGTGAGCCTCTTCACGGGCGTCGCGAAGCATCTTATCACGTTTTTCTTTTATATTATCCTGACGAGATTTTAAACTCTTACGGAGAGTTTCGATTTCCTTACGGTATTCAAGGATCTCTTCCTGTTCTTTTTCAATCGTCTGTTTACTCTTTTCAAGGTCAGCTAAGATCGTTTCAAAATCTTTGACAGATTCATCAATCTGATCTGCAGCACCTTCAATGATATGTTCATCCAATCCTAATTTGCGGGAAATTGCAAACGCATTACTTTTTCCAGGAATACCGATCATCAGACGGTATGTTGGAGAAAGCGTTTCTACATCAAATTCGCAGGAAGCATTTTCGATATCATCGGTGGAAAGTGCGAACATTTTAAGTTCACTGTAATGGGTTGTCGCCATTGTTTTAATTCCACGTCCGTGCAGATCACTTAAAATAGAGATCGCAAGTGCGGCACCTTCGATTGGATCAGTACCACCACATAATTCATCGAGTAATACTAAAGAATCTCGATGAGCTTGCTGAACGATCGATACAATATTTGTCATATGAGAAGAGAAGGTACTTAAGTTTTGCTCAATACTCTGCTCATCTCCGATATCTGCAAAAATTTCACGAAAAATTCCAAGAGAAGATCCTTGGAATGCAGGAATATGAAGGCCTGCCTGCCCCATCAAAGATAATAATCCAACGGTTTTTAAAGATACAGTTTTACCACCTGTATTTGGTCCGGTCACGATCAGCATGGAGAAATCTTTGCCGAGAGATACGTTGATCGGAACGACTTTTTTGCGGTCTAGTAAAGGATGACATCCCTGTTTGATATTGATGATTCCATCTTCACGGAAAATAGGTTTGGATGCATCAATATCCTTCGCATATTTTGCCTTTGCAAAAATGAAGTCTAATAATACAAGGGTCTTCTGGTTATGTGCAAGATCATCAACACCATAAGAAGCCTGTTCACTTAATATAGAAAGAATATGCTCAATTTCAGATTGTTCTTTTCCTTCCAATTCTTTTAATTCATTATTTAATGTTACAACAGACATTGGTTCAATAAACAGCGTATTTCCAGAAGCAGACTGATCATGGATCATACCTTGGAATGAACTTCTGTACTCTTGCTTGACTGGTATGCAGTAACGCCCATTTCGCATTGTAACGATCGCATCTTGTAATTTATCCTGATTGGAAGCAGAGCTTACCAGTGTAGTTAACTGTGTATGAATCTTCTGATTTGTCTGTTTCATTGCTCGACGGATATGTTTTAAAGTAGAAGAGGCATCATCACTGATCTCTTCTTCAGAAATAATACAGCGGCGGATCTCGTGCAGAAGATCATCTAAAGGAACAAGGCTTTCAAAAAGCTCGTCGAGAGAATCTGCTTCAAGATCCTCTTCCATGCGGACTCCGTAAGAAACGGCATTCTTTACAGATTCCAGAACACGAGCGATATCAAGAAGTTCCCCAGTTCCAAGTGTACCTCTCATCTTCAAACGGGCAAGAGAAGGGGAAAGATCACTTACTCCAAAAAAAGACACATTTCCACGTTTATAGATACGTGTCAATGCATCCTGTGTCTGATCCTGAGCGTTTAAGATATCAGCTTCTTCAGTCATTGGTTTTAAATTGGCACACATCAACTTACCTAGTTCGGTTGTTGCGTATCCTGTTAAAATATTTATAATCTTATCAAATTCAAGTGTTTGTAATACTTTCTGATTCATGAAAAATTCCTCATTTACATTAAATTATTGCAACTCACTAAAGAGTTTAACACAGATTGTTTGGACTGTAAACATAGGGAAAATGGCAATTCCAGACGTTAATTTACGAGAACTTAACATAAAAAGCAGTATGATTTTACATTTGACCAGTACAATAGAAATTACATCGTATAGAGATTTGGAGGAAAAGATGAAAACACAGCAGAAGATTTTTATGAACCGGGAACTGTCCTGGCTTAAGTTTAACGAACGCGTATTAGAAGAGGCTGAGAATAGAGAAGTACCACTATGTGAACGATTGACATTTGCATCCATTTACCAGAGCAACTTAGATGAATTCTTTATGGTAAGAGTTGGATCTTTGATCGATCAGATGTTACTTGATAAGAACATGAAAGAAAATAAGACAAAGATGACACCACAGGAACAGATTGATGCGATCATTCCACAGGTACAGAAATTAAATAGAAGAAAAGACAGCGTATATGAGGAGATGATGGATTCTCTGAAAGAACACAACATCCATCTGGTAAATTTTCAAAAAATATCTAAAAAAGAAAGCGAATATTTAAGAGCTTATTTTCAAGCAGAAATCGCGCCATTGATCTCTCCTACGATCATAGGGAAGAGACAGCCATTTCCTTTTTTAAAGAATAAAGAAATCTACGCAGTTGCTGTGTTAGAAACTAAAAATGGAAAAGAAAAATTAGGAATTATCCCATGTGGAAATGAAACGTTTGACAGATTGATCAATATTTCTGGAAAAGATGCTTATATGTTATCAGAAGAAATGATTCTTCACTATGTGCCAAGGATCTTCAAAGGATACCATGTCAAAGCAAAAACATTGATCCGAATTACAAGAAATGCAGATATTGATGCAGATTCTATGTATGATGAAGATCTTGATTATCGCGATTTCATGGTAGAACTGATCAAGAAAAGAAAGAAATTAGCACCAATCCGAATGGAATTATCAAGAGAGATGGATGGAGAGATCATTGATCTTTTATGTGAGTATCTGGAACTTGAAAGAAAATATGTATTCTATACACAGACACCGTTAGATCTGTCTTTTGTATTTAAGATTCAGGATATTTTAAGAAAAGAGACAGAATTGTTTTTTGAGAAAAGAGTTCCTCAAAGATCACCACAGTTTAACGAAGAAATGCCAATTATGGATCAGATTGAAAAAGAAGATAAGTTACTCTCTTATCCATATGAAAGTATGCGGCCATTTCTAAAAATGCTTCAGGAAGCGGCAGAAGATAAAGATGTTGTTTCAATCAAAATGACATTATATCGTGTCGCAAAGCAGAGTAAGATCATTGCATCTTTGATCGAGGCAGCAGAAAATGGAAAAGATGTCACGATCCTTGTAGAATTAAAGGCTAGATTTGATGAGGAAAATAATATTGAATGGTCCAGACAGTTAGAAGATGCAGGATGCCGCGTGATCTATGGATTAGATGGTTATAAAGTACACTCTAAATTATGTCTGATCACAAGAAAGAAAAAAGGAAAAGTATCTTATATCACACAGATCGGAACAGGAAACTACAATGAAAAGACAAGCAGACTTTATACAGATCTTTCTTTAATGACAGCAAATGTAGATATTGCGTTGGAAGCTGCGGAAGTTTTTCAGGCATTATCTATGGGAGAGACCGTGGAAGAAACGGATCATCTGCTGGTAGCTCCACACTGTCTACAGAATAAAGTGATCCATATGATCGATCGGGAAATTGAACATGCAAAAGCTGGAGAACCAGCTTATATTGGATTAAAAATGAACTCTTTAACAGACAAAAAGATCATGGAGAAATTGATCAAAGCATCCAAAGCAGGTGTGAAGATTGACATGGTCATTCGAGGAATCTGTTGTCTGATTCCGGGAGTAAAGGGTGAAACAGATAATATTCAAGTAAGAAGTATTGTGGGAAGATACTTAGAACATTCAAGAATCTATATTTTTGGAACGAAGGGCAGAGAAAAAGTTTATATAGCGTCAGCAGATTTTATGACAAGAAATACATTAAGAAGAGTCGAGGTAGCCGTACCGATCTACAATACAGATATTAAAATGCAGCTGATCGAGATGTTTATTACAATGTTAAGTGATAATGTAAAAGCAAGAGAAGAAGATCACAATGGAAATTATAAAATTCCTAAAAATCAGGATACACCACTAAATTCACAGGAATTTTTCTATAAGCAGGCATATTTGAATGCGAAAAATGTAAATTCATAAACAGTTTTGTGCCTTTTGAAATCATGACGTTCATAATAAGTAAATTTCACTAGATTTTACAACTAAACTGTGGCATAATAACATAGGTAAAAAATAGAGGATTTAAAAATCGCCAGGAGAGTTGGCTGGCGAAGAATGAATTTAGAAAGGCACAAAGCAATGAGATATATTAGTGATTTGCACGAAGGAGATCAGGTTTCCGAGATTTATTTATGCAAAACAAAATCACCGGGAACATCCAAATTTGGAAAATCATATTATTCCCTGACACTACAAGATAAAACAGGAATGATCGACGGAAAGGTATGGGAACTTACCAATGCGATCGGGCATTTCGAGGCGATGGACTACATTTTAGTCAGAGGACAGGTAACAAGTTATCAGGGTTCTAACCAGTTAAACATCCAACAGATCCGTAAAGCTCAGGAAGGTGAGTTTGACATGGCAGATTATATGCCAAGTACCAAGAAGGATATTGATGGGATGTTCAAAGAGCTTCTTGCAATGATCAGCAAGACAAAGAACCAGTATTTAAAACAGTTAGCAGAGAAGATCTTTATAGAGGATAAAAATTTTGCAAGAGAATTTAAAGTACATTCCGCAGCAAAAAGCGTACACCATGGGTATATCGGAGGGCTTTTAGAGCACAGTTTATCTGTAGCGAAAATTTGTGAAAGCTATGCAAGTCTGTATCCACAGTTAAACAGAGATTTGATCGTAATGTGCGCATTATGGCATGATATGGGGAAAGTCGAAGAATTATCAAGTTTCCCAGAGAATGACTATACAGATGAAGGTCAGTTAGTTGGACACATCGTGATGGGAGCGATCAAATTAGACCGCCTGATCCGTGAGATTCCAGGTTTCCCACCAAAACTTGCAAATGAAGTAAAACACTGTATGTTAGCACATCACGGAGAATTAGAATTTGGTTCTCCAAAGAAACCTGCATTATTAGAAGCAATTGCACTAAGTCAGGCAGATAATTTAGACGCGAAGATGGAAACATTTGCAGAGATCATGGAGAAACAAAAAGAAGATCAGGAATGGTCAGGATTCCAGCGTTTATTAGATACAAGAATCCGTAAGACCTCTATCTAAAAGAATTATAATAAAATAGGATCAATACAACAGTTTAACCAAGAAAAAGATACAGAGGTGCGTATGGAATTTAAAAAAAATCAGATCGTAGAACTCTATATCGATGACATTGGGAACGAAGGAGAGGGCATCGGCCATATAGATGGTTATGCCCTTTTTTTAAAAGATGCAGTCATCGGAGACAAAGTTCGTGCAAAGATCATCAAAACAAAGAAAAATTATGGCTTCGCAAGAGTAGAAGAAGTCATAGAAGCATCCAAAGACAGAGTCAGCCCACGCTGTTCCAAAGCAAGACAGTGCGGAGGATGTACATTACAGCATTTAGCTTATGAAAAGCAGTTAGAATATAAATTTAATAAAGTGAAAAACTGTTTAGAAAGAATTGGAGGCTTAGAAAATATCGAAGAAAAAATGGAACCGATCCTTGGGATGGAAGAACCATTTTACTATCGAAACAAAGCTCAGTTTCCAGTCGGATATGACAAAGAAGGGAATCTTATCACAGGATTTTATGCAGGAAGGACGCATCATATTATTGATTGCACACACTGTATGATCCAACATCCAGTGAACGAACAGATTTTATTAAAAGTCTTGGACTATATGAAGAAAAACAATATTACAGCTTATGACGAAAAGACCCATAAAGGATTGGTCCGCCACATTGTAACAAGAGTCGGATTCAAAACAGGTGAGATCATGGTCTGTCTTGTTGTGAATGGGAGCAAAAAGAATCTGAGAAACTTAGAAATGCTCGTAGATTCCTTAACAGAAGTCGAAGGAATGACAAGTATCTGCGTCAATATCAACAAAGAAAAGACAAACAGGATCTTGGGAAGCAAGATTGAAGAAGTATATGGTAAACCATACATTTATGATTATATCGGCAATGTAAAATACCAGATCGGACCACTATCTTTCTTCCAGGTCAATCCAACACAAACAAAAGTATTATATGAAAAAGCTATGGAATACGCAGATTTAAAAGGCGAAGAAACCGTATGGGATCTCTATTGCGGAATCGGAACTATTTCCTTATTCCTGGCTCAGAAAGCAAAGAAAGTTTATGGAGTAGAAATCGTCAAAGAAGCCATCGACGATGCAAGATTAAATGCTAAGATGAATGGCTTTGATAATGCAGAATTCTTCGTAGGAAAAGCAGAAGAAGTACTTCCAAGAGAATACGAGAAAAATGGAGTCTATGCAGACACGATCGTCGTTGACCCACCAAGAAAGGGATGCGACAGTAAACTGTTAGAAACAATGGTGAAAATGGCACCCAAACGAATCGTATATGTAAGCTGTGATCCAGCAACACTAGCCAGAGATTTAAAAGTACTATCAGAACAAGGCTACGAAGTCGAAAAAGTCTGCGCCGTCGACCAATTTAGTCATAGTTCACATGTGGAGACTGTGGTGTTGCTACAAAGGAAGAATATGTAGAAATCCTTGAATATGAAAATGAATAGAGAACTATCAGATAATTGATAGATTATAGGGATACTTGTTAAAAGCAGGTGTCCCTATTTTTATTTTATCTACTTGTAAGTAGTAAGATTGTATGTTAATATATACAATATAGATGTTGGAATCTATTCCAATATAAAAATGGAAAGGAGAAAAGACAATGAAGAAAAGATTATTAGCTACTTTATTTATGGTTTGTTTTAT
>ENA-OOWK01000467-OOWK01000467.1-human-gut-metagenome-genome-assembly--contig:-NODE-467-length-29470-cov-3.524324_pt1 | contig 29470 bp, 32 predicted proteins | sample MGYA00241405_ERZ501317 | MGnify/ENA primary metagenome ERZ501317 (study PRJEB25962, sample SAMEA1972440) | human gut metagenome | biome: human gut; feature: human-associated habitat; material: faeces... | reverse complement strand
TGGACGGAAATCCTGTCCCCACTGGGAAATACAGTGGGCTTCATCCACAGCCACCATAGAAATGGGAACCTCCTGTGCCAGAGCCAGAAAAGACTCTGTCATAAGCCGCTCCGGCGCAGCGTAAATAATCTTGTAACGCCCCTGGCGGGCAAATTCCATTGCTTTTCTAAATTGCCCCTCTGTAAGCGAACTGTTAATATAAGCCGCATGAATTCCCGCTGCATTTAATGCACTCACCTGATCTTTCATAAGAGAAATCAAAGGGGATACCACAATGGTGATTCCAGGAAACAACAATGCAGGAACCTGAAAGCAAATAGATTTTCCTGCCCCTGTAGGCATAATTCCCAGCACATCCCGCCCTGAAAGAGTGCTGTCCACCAGACGTTCCTGACCCTGACGGAATGTGGTATAACCAAACGTCTCTTTTAAAACCTGATATTTATCCATTGTTATTCTCTATGAAGCCCTGCCTCATATACTCCTCTCTCAATAGCCTTCACAGAATTAAATCTTGTTTCAAAATTTTATCATTTTCAAAAGTATTTTACAAGTTCAGACAAAAAACGGAGCCTGGAAAAGCCCCGTTTTTCATATTTTTTATCCTCTTACTTTCCTATCTCTTCTGTTGTAAGTTCTGCCTTCTGTGGTGTTCCTGTAACGATTGCCTTATAGTTCCTTCCATCATAGGAATACTCTTTGGTATAGGTTCCGTTTCTTTGAAGCTCCTCTGTGATATCAAACTCTTCCTCACCAATGGTCAGTCCCAGTCTGCCGCTGTCTGCGTGATAAACCAGGGTTACATAATATTCTCCGTTTTCTCCATATCCATGTACCACACGTATTTCTGTTCCGTCTTCTGTATAGGTGACGGTTTCTTTTGGCGTAGATGCTTCTTTATCAATGGTTAAATTCTCATACCAGATAATAAGCTGGTTGGTGGCATTTTGTACAATGTCCCCATTTGTCGCCGCTACCACACCTACAGATAAGGAAAAAATCAAGGTAACACAGGCCGCTGCTCCTACAAAGGTTTTCCGTTTGATTCTGGAATATTTTTTCGGTTCTTTCATGGTAATAACCTCCCTTACTGACTCCCTGGAAGGCTGGAGCCCGCGGCAGATTTCTTGGTATTTTTCTTTTGGAAATGATTTATTCATAATATCCAGCCTCCTCTAACTGCTTCTTCAGTTTCCTTCGCGCCCGGTCAAGCTGTGTCTGAATGGTAGAAGGATTTCGCCCCAGAATTCCGGCTATTTCTGCCACTGAATATTCCTCATAATAATACAGATAAACCGGCATCCTATACTTTCTTGGCAATCCGAAAACCGCTTCCAGAATCAGTTCTCTCTGTTCCTTTTCCCTGGTATTCTCCGCAAAGTCATCTGGAATTTCTCCCTGTTCCCCAAAGGTTTCCAGATAATCGGTCTTCTTTTTCCAGGAAGAGGCAAAGAGCCTTTTACATTCATTAGCTGTTACCTTTAAAAGCCAGTATTTCCCATGTTCCAGACTCTCAAACTCCGGTTTTCTGGTATATAATTTCATAAAAACAGTCTGCATAATATCCTCTGCATCCTGGGGGTTCCTGCAGTCATGAAGAGCCAGACGATAAACCATATCGCTGTACTCTATGACAAGCTCTACAAACTTTGTTTCATCCACAATTCTCTCTCCGTAAGCACATGTTGTTGGTTTCCTAAAAGGCCTTTCACTTATAATACCTTTGTCATGGATGAAAAATCTCACTTTTCCTTACAGATTTTCAATTTTTTTCTCAATCCAGCCTTTGTTTCCTCTTCCTTTAAAAAATCCGAAATTAAGAATCTGATTCTCTTTTGAACTTACAGAAACCATAAATTGAATTCGAAACACAAAATCTTCCGCCTCAAAAATAGTAAAAGGGTGTTCCTCCACTGCCATCACCTGCATGGTTCCTCTGCGAAAGCAGGGATATTGTCCGGTAAATCCTTTCTCTTCCAGAATATGAATCATTTCCTTCCGCTGTCTTTTAATTTTTTCATTCATTTCTTTTCCATAGTCTCTTCTGGGATATTCATTGGAAGCTTCACAAACCTTCCGGTAAATCACCTGATAAACACCAGCCCCGTTCTTCCCTGCCAGGAATTTTTCTATCTTCTTCTCCAGCCTGGCAACAGGTTTTTTCTCATACCTGTCCAGCAATTTTGCAAATCCTTCCTCCCCTGTCAGAAGAGCCATTTTCTTCATAGTTTCTACCCCGGTAATGGTGTCTGTATACCAATCTTCCAGGGAATTTCCAACAGGTGACCAGGCACGAAAAGGAGCGAACTCCATCAAAGGAATCAGCTCCAATTCTTTCTCTGTACAGACTTCCTCTCCCAAATATTCATACTTATCATAAATGGTTCCAATCATATAAACCAACTGGCGCCACTGTTCCATTCCCTGTACCCAGAAATGACCGATTTCATGGTACTGATAACACGCTAAATGCTCTGTAATCTCCTCAAACCACAGGGTAAAAACATTATCTTCTCCCTGCTTTACCACCAATCCCACAGAGCCATTATGTTCTGTAAGATATGCCTCTGTTTTCTCTTTGCAATGAGGCAGATAAGCTCCTGTTATCCTGCAATTTTCCAAAATCAGATAGCACTCCAGGGCATCATTCATCATATAGGGAATACAGGTTTGTTCCTCTCCATTCTGACTATTTTTCCAGCACACTTCCAGAGCCTGGCACTTGATAATTTCTGCCAGTTTTCTATAAGAATCCGGCATCTCCTTTTTCAATCCCGGAAGGTAAGGTTCCAATGCTTCAAAGTCTCTCTCTTTCATCCTGCACTCTCACTAATCATGTCTTTCTTCTGAATTTTCATAGGCTTCACAGAATCTTGCGGCAAAAGCCGGAGACTCCTGGTTTGCATACAAATGAGAAATATCCCCAAAAGAAAGCATACGGAAACTGGCAATGCCCTTCCTTCTCTCTTCTGTCACAACTGTGGTCACAGCGGTAGGCGCTGCACAACACTGGTGCCATAAAACCATAGGAGAAATGTTCAAAAGATGACTGAGAAGCACGCACTCCAATCCAAAATGACAGAAAAACACCAGAGTATCATTGTTGGCTTTCTCTGCACTGTAATACTTTCCTTCTCTTACATATCCATGTTCCTGAAGTAAGTTATCAAAGTTTTCAATCACCCAGTCATACTCCTGTTTCACACCTGCTTCCAGAAAAACCGGAGACTTCCACCACTGATCTGCATGAAAAAAATTCTCCTGATTCATCCAGTCCTGGGGCAGCCAGTCCCAGGAAATCGTTTTCTTATCTGCTCTGTCCGGACGGTTAATTCTGGGGGCAAATTCCCTGAGCCACTCCTTTTCAATGGCTGTTCTTCCCACCTTTTTCAAGGTACAGGAAGCAGTATCTTTTGCCCTTCCCAGTGGGGAAACATAGAACTCTTTTACGTCCAGTTTTTCTAATCTTTCTGCCAGATATCCGGCTTCTTTCCATCCCTTTTCTGTAAGGGAATCTATAGTGTAATCCGGGTCTCCATGCCTTACAATTACTAATTTCATTGTCTTCCTCCTTATCTCTCTCTCACCACAGGAAACCGGATATCCACCTGAAATCCTTTCCCGTATTCTGACCTGGCTTCACAGGTAAGCATCAGGCTCTTTGCCATTTCTCTTACCAGATACAGCCCCATTCCTGTAGTTTTCTTATTCACTTCCTGGTTATCGCCTGAAAATCCTTTTTCAAAAACAAAGGGCAAATCGGAAGGCTTTACCCCAATTCCATTATCTCTGACCGAAAGGATAATCTCTTTCTCCTTTTCTTCTGCCTCAAAGACAATTTCCTTTTCCAAAGCACTTGCAGGCAGATAGGTAATACTGTTACTTAAAATCTGGGCAAGCATAAATTCCAATCCTTTTCTGTCTATATGCACTTCTATATCTCCCAGTTTCAAATCTACCTTTATCTGCTTCTCTTCCAGAAAATATCCATAGTCTTCCACTACACTTTCCACACATTCCTGCAGGGAAATTCTCTGAAAAAGGTAATCCTTATGTTCGCAATGCAGTCTGGAATAATAGAGAATCTGTTCTGCATATTCCTGTAGTTTTCCATTTACATGACGCATTCTCTGATACACTTCCTGGCTCATTTCATCCCTGCGGTTATCCAGAATCAAAGTACACAGGGCAACCGGTGTTTTCATCTCATGAACCCAGGTTTCTATATACTCACTCTGGTCTTTTTTCTCTGTTTCCAACTGCTTTTCTCTGCTTTGACTGTCCCGCAGTTTCTTTCCCAACTCCTGCAGCAAATAGATTTCATGGTAAGAAAGCATCTTAGCATCCAGATGTTTTTCCCATATTTCTCCTTCTTCTAAAAGACTTTCCAGATATTCTTTTTTCCTCCAGTATCTCCCATATAAACCAACAAAAAATCCTGTTAAAAGCACTGCGGTAAACAGCAGAATCAGCATTACAAGGGCTTCTGCTTTCTTATCATCAATAAGCCATACAATCCAAAAGCAGAGCAGATCCAGCCCTGCAAATAAGAAACATTTCCACTTATTTTCCCAAAATAGCCCTCTCAGAATCCTGCCTTTCTCCCTCATAGTTCTTCCTTTCCAGACAATATCCCTGACCTCTGATGGTTTGAACCCGTCCTTCAAGCCCAAATCCTCTCAGGGATTTCCTGAGTCTTGTCATGTTTACCTGGAGAATATTTTCATCTACATATTCTGCTGTCCCCCATACTCCCTGGAACAATTCCTGCTTGGTCACAAGCTCTCCTTTTTTGTGAATCAACAGTTCCAAAAGTTTTCCTTCTGTCTCCGGCAATACAGCAGATTGTCCATCAACAAGCAGGGTATATGTATTCTTATCCAGATAAAATCCCTCTCCATCCTCCATATGAGAAAATCTTTCGTAAAAGCCTTTAGAGCGGCGCAGCAGGTTTTGAATCCTGGCCAGCAGCCGCTCTTTATGAAAGGGTTTTGTAAGATATTCCTCCGCCCCCAGTTCCAGTCCGTGAATCTCATCTTTTAACTGTGTCCTGGATGTAAGAATCATCACAGGACACTGACTTTTTTCCTTTAACTTTTTGCAGATTTCAAAACCGGACTGCCCCGGAAGGTTCACATCAAGAAGCACCAAATCCGGATGACTCTTCAGAATTTCTTCATATGTCTTTTGAAAGGTCTGAACTTCATACACCTCATATCCGGCTTTTTCAAGAATCAGGGACAATTCTTCCCGCATAAAGCTCTCGTCTTCTACAATGGTAATCCGTATCATCCTGGCACCTCTAATCTTCTTCCCTCTTCCTTTTCATCAGTTCCCGTATGGTTCTGTCACTGGCCCGCATAACAGCCATCATGTACAGATATTCTACCACACAAATCACCAGAACCACAAGAATTCCCACGAAAATAATATGGTTCTTCTGCATCTTAAAGTAAGAAGAAAGCAAACCTTCTGTAAAAGATAAAATTCCAAATACAGCGCTGACACAGGCTACCAGAACCGGCAGAAGGAAATACCAGCGAATCTGTGTTCTTCCTGATTTAGAAAGAGCCTCATAACTGCCTCCTAAAGCCACAAGAGTCTGATACCGTTTCCCTGTCTGTCTCTGATACATCAGATACTGAGTTCCAAGGGCAGTGTTGGCTATTACCAGGAAAATCACTCCCAGGTACAAGGTTGTATAGCTCTCTGCAATAATGTAAAATAAATGCCGGCCAATATTTTCTATGTAACTTTCATACGCCACTTCTGTCTGCTCTCCAAAGGCTGTCTGGTTCAGTTCCTGATTGATTTCTGAAATAGCCTGAATCAAGCCCTGCTCCCTGACTACACTTTCCTTTAGTACGCCATTCCAATAGGTGCTGACATTATTCTCGTTTTTAGATACAGCCTCCCAAAACAGGTCATCCGGCAATACCAAAGCATAGGCAAGTGTAATGGCTGAATCTGTTACAATATCATACTCTGCCAGTTCTCTGCTTAGCGTATACGGTTCTCCGTTCAAATAGACCTTCAAATCCTCCTGTAGTATCTTTTTCAGAATTTCCTCCTTACCTCCTCCCGAAAATTCAGAACTTGCATAGAGCATCATTTCATTTTCTTTTAAAGAAATTTCTGATTCTCCTGCTGCCTTTAACAAGGCATTATAATCGGAAATACACAAAATATGGGGAAAGGAAAGGAATCCATTTTCCTCAAAATCATAAAGCACATTTTCTTTACCCTCACTGTCTTTTTCTGCTTTCAAAGCACGCAGAATATTTTCATAATCCAGCTCATAAAATCCCTTTTCCGGCTCCCCGCTTACCATCAAATCCGTATCCAGATTACTGGTATGCATGGGATAAAAAGCCTGAAATTTCTCCATAACCCCACTTTCTTCCAGTGTTTTTTTCACCTTTTCCTCTTCTCCGGAAAAGGTGTAGTCCATATGATGCACCGGTTTTTCTGTCAAAGCAGAAGAGATTCCAAAGGCCATACAGCAAAAAGAAATCAGCGCCAAAAGAGAAATCACTGCCAGGGAACCATTTTTCAGAAAAACACTCTCCTGAAGCTGGCGTAATGTAAAGGATCCAAGGCCTGGTTTTCCCTTTTGTTTTTTCATCATATAATTAAAAAACGGATACAATCCCTGGAAAAACAGAAAGGTACCTGTTGTCCCACAAAGCAGAAGACCCAATAAAAGTTTCATACTCATCAGTGTAAAATCCCTTGCGGCAAGTCCGATTCCATAGGCTGCAATCAAAAGCATCACTCCTGCAACCAGACAGGAAACCGACTCTGTTTTTCTCTGCTTTTTCTCTCTTCCCACAGCGCTGTTTTTCATTAAATCCATTGGTTCTTTGTGTACGGTTCTCCCACTCAAAATCACCAAAGTCACAAGTTTTACCAATAAAAGACCACCCACAGTCCACAAAATTCCTGTCATGGAAATAGTAAATTTGTGCCCTAAAATTCCAATTCCCACTACTCTTGCCACTGCCAGACTGGTAACTTCTGAAAACAAAACTGCCATTGGTAATCCAATCATAAGAGATAAAAACGTATTTAGCAAATCCTCTGCAATCAGCATAAAAAACAACCGGCTTCGCTTCATTCCCAGCATCAGATACATTCCCAGTTCATGATTTCTCCTCTCCATCTGATATCTGGTAGTAAAAAATACCAGGAAGAAAATCACACACAGGGAGAACACATATAATGCAGGAACCAGACTCAAAAGCTTATGAACCGCATCGCTTTCCATGTCTTTGATAAACCGTATCACATCCATATTTTCCAGAGAAAGTATTACATAAAAGGCAATAATGGCAATAATCATGGAAACAAAATAAATGCTGTTTTCTTTTCTGTTTGCCCTGCTGTTTCGTTTAATCAAGCTATAAAACATTGGCGCTTCCTCCTCCCAGTTGAGCCATAACCTCTAAAATTCTCCTGTAAAAGTCGTTCTGACTCTCCTCCGGAATCTGTCGTCTCAGCTCATGAAACAACACTCCATCCTGAATAAATAAAATTCTGGAACAAAAGCTTGCAGCATTGGGGTCATGAGTCACCATCATAATGGTTGTGCCATAATTATCCCGGATTCCTCTTAGCATTTCCATCAATCGTTTGGAATTCTTGCTGTCCAGGGCTCCTGTTGGCTCATCTGCCAGAAGAATCTCCGGCTTTACAATCAAAGCTCTGGCAGCGGCCACCCTTTGTTTCTGTCCTCCTGACATCTGAGATGGAAACTTCTGCAGCACATCCTCAATTTCCAGATAATCCGCCAAATCCTTTAGTCTTTCTTCTACTTCCTTTCGATTCAGCTTATGGATTTCCGCCGGAAGGAGAATATTTTCTTCCCCTGTCATATGGTCTAAAAGTTCAAAGTCCTGAAACAAATATCCCACCTGACTTCCTCGAAACCTTGCCAGACGGCTGCCTTTCAAATTACTGATATCCTCCCGCTTCAACAAAATATGTCCCTCTGTAGGCATTACCATGGTGGCAATACAATTTAGCAAAGTTGTCTTCCCAGAACCGCTGCTCCCCATAATCCCCAGAAATTCGCCATCCAATACCTGAAAAGAAATCTCGTTTAAAGCGGTGGTAGCTCCTTCATTTTTTCCATATATCTTTTTCAATGATTTTACTTCTAATAATTTGTCCTGCATTCTTCCTGCCCCTTTCCTTTTGTTCTATCTGCCTTTATTATAAAAGAAACCAGGTGAAAATGACACTTACAGTTCTTGTAAGATTTGTCCCAGACTTGTTGCAGTTTCTGAGGCTTTATGGTACACTGAGAAAAAGCAAATTTTCTATTTTATCAAAATCTATTTTAGATATCTGATTCATTTCCAATAACAGGGAAGTTCCTTCCTTGTCTTTTCAGAAAATTCATGCTTTCCATACCCACTATAAGCAGGAGTTTTCTAAAAAGAAATCTCCTGGACAACAGAATAAAGGAGGTTTTATATGGAAATGCCCAAAACAGAACCAGAAAACCCTGCTCTGCGCCAATGGCATCCAGCCTTTTACGCCGGAGCACAGATTGAACTTCAGGAAGATGCGGACAATCTCATCTTTGAAAACGAACATCAACTGGGGACAAAACCAAAAGGCATTGATGTCTTAATCATCAAAAAACAGGTCAACCGGCCAGTAAAAAAGAATATCGGGAAACTATTCCGTAAGCACAACATTATAGAGTACAAAAGTCCTACCGATTACTTAAATATAGACGATTTTTATAAAGTCTATGGATATGCCTGCTTTTATAAATCAGATGTCAGCCGGGTAAACAGTATTCCTATTGAGGAACTGACAATTTCTTTTGTCAGCCATGGCTATCCCAGAAAGCTCATGAAACATCTGAAAAAGAAACGTGGTTTCCGTATACAAAAAATGGATGCTGGAATTTATTATATTCTTGGGGACTTTATACCAATCCAAATCATTGTAACCCGCTACCTATCTCCGGAGAAAAATCTATGGCTTTCCAGCCTCACAGACCATCTAAAAGACAAGGAAGTGGCAAGAAAACTGCTGGAGGATTTCGGAAACCATAAACAGGAAATTTTATACCGTTCTGTAATGAACATCATTATGCAGGCAAACAAAACACAATTTCAGGAGGTGAAAGATATGTTATGTGAAGCATTAGAAGAATTAATGAAAGATGAATTAGAAGCCAACCGAAGTCGCGGGCTTTCCGAGGGACGTATGAAAGGACTTCAGGAAGGACTTGCTGAGGGACGCGCTGAAGGACAACAGCAGGCAACAGACCGTCTTAACGCTCTGACTTTAAAGCTCGCAGAACTTGGTAGAACAGATGACATTATAAAAGCGGCTTCCGATACTTCCTATCAGAAAAAGCTCCTAGAAGAATTAGGCATATCCTAAAAAATCCCCACAGAAAGGCAGTTGTACCTGCACCTTTCTGTGGGATTCTTTTATTCCACACTTTTCAAGGATTCCACCATATCAATTTTCTTGAGTTTAAAATACATCACCACATTTACAAAAACAGAAAATCCAAAGGTCAAAAGCGCGCTGTATACAAAGCTGATATTTTCTATAATTCTGGTAAACATCACACTGTCAATCTCTACTGTGGTAATTACATAGCGGTGAAGCAGACTTCCAAGCAGTACTCCGGCAACAGTCCCAATCAGAGTCAGCAGAATATTCTCACGATATACATATGCGGATACCTCATTATCATAAAAGCCAAGTACTTTAATGGTAGCCAGCTCCCGCTTACGCTCTGTAATATTGATATTATTCAGATTGTAAAGCACTACAAAAGCCAGCAGACCAGCTGAAATAATCAGTACCACAATAACAATATCCAGACTTTCCAGCATCTCATCCAAACGTTCTTCCATGTTATAAGTATAAGATACATTCAAAGCCGCCCGTTTCTCCAGAATATTCTCTCCTATTGCTCCCAGCTTCTTTTCATCCAAGTCCTTCATCTTAAAATAAATATTATTCTCTTCTACAGGCTTTCCATAAATCTCTTCATAAAGTTCAGGAGAAAGATACAAATAATGTTCCATATAGTTTTCGCAAATATTGGTAATGGTAATCTCTGTAAATTCTCCATCCTGGCTTTCCACAGACAGCTTGTTGCCCTTTTTTATTCCCAACGCTTTGGCTGCCTTTTCTGTCAAAATAGCATCCTTTTCACCCAGTTCATACGTTTCGTGGGTTCTTCTGTCTCTATAAACCAGAAAATCCTTATTTTTCTCTAAATCAAGAGGCGCATAGAGATAGACTTCTTTTTTCTCATTTCCCTTTTTCACATTGGTTTTCTTTAAATACCCCTTGGAAACAGCAGAAATTTCTTTTTCCTCTTCCAGATATGTCTCAAGGTCTTTCCTGTCTTCCTCATCTGCATCTGTATTCAAAATAATCATACCATCATAAAGCTGTAGTTCCTCATACTGCAAGGTTCCAATGGAAAAAATAGAATCTCTCAGACCAAAGCCCACAATCATCAAAGCCATACAGCCTCCGATTCCAAAAACCGTCATGAAGAACCGCTTTTTATAGCGAATCAGATTCCGGATAGTAGATTTCCAGATAAAGCCAAGCCGTTTCCACAAAAATGGCAGATATTCCAGAAATACTCTTTTTCCCTGCTTTGGTGCAGGAGGGCGCATAAGAACTGCCGGCTGTGCAGCCAGCTCCTTATAGCAGGCCAGCAAGGTTGCAAGTCCGGTACACAGTACTGCTGCCACAGTAGCCCAAATTCCATACTTCATATTATAGGGAATCACCACATCCGGTACATGAGTATACATAATCTTATAGGCTGTAATAATAATATACGGAAATATTTTTTCTCCAAAAAGTACTCCGAAAATGCTGCCTCCAATGGTTGCAGTCATAGCGTAATTCAGATACTTTCCTGCTATGCTCATTTTTCCGTATCCCAGTGCCTTCAGCGTACCGATTTCTGTCCTTTGTTCCTCCACCATGCGGGTCATAGTTGTAAGGCTGATAAGAGCTGCCACAATAAAGAACAAAATAGGAAATACTTCCCCAATGGCGCGCATACGGTCAGCATTATCTCCATATCCGGCATAATCCGTAGTGATGCTGCGGTCATTTACATACCATTTTGCATCTTCAATATCTTCTATTTTCTGTTTTGCCTCCTTGATTTCGTTTTCTCCATCCTGGATTTCCTGTTCTGCTTCCGCCTTGCCTTCCTCATATTCCTTTCTGGCATCCTCTAATTTCTTCTCATTTTCCGCAATTTCTGCTTCTCCCTTTTCAATCTCCTGCTCTCCTGCATGAATTTTGCTCCATCCACTGTCAATCTGCTGCTGCCCCTTAGCAGCCTGCTGTTTTGCCTCTGCAAGCTGAGCTTCTCCAGATGCAATCTGATTTTTTGCTTCCTGCAGTTGTGCCTTTGCCTTATCTAACTGGGGCTTCTGCTCTTCCAACTGTCCTCTGGCTGCTTCCAGCGCTTTCCGGCTCTCTTCAATTTCCGGCTTCTGGGCATCTAATTGTGCTTTTTGTTCCTTTAGCGCTGCCAGTTGAGCCTCTGCCTGAGGTTTCTGCTGTTCTAAAAATTGCTTTTCCTGTTCCTCTAAAGCCACCTTTGCCTGAGCAAGCACCTGCTCCTGCTGGGAAATCTGCATTTTAGCAATCTCAATCTGGCTTATAAGCGCCTGCTTCTCCTCTTCTGAAAGCCCTTCCTGCTTTAGCTGTTCCTCCATTTCTGCAACCTGTCCTCTGGCTGCTTCCAGCGCTGCCACCCCTTGCTCATACTCTCCTCTGGCCGCTTCCAGCGCCTGCATGCCCTGTGCAATCCCCTTCTCTATCTGTCTGATGCCCGCCTCCAGTCTTGCGTAACCTGTATCAAACCTGGAAATTTCTGCTTCCCCGGCTTCTACTTTTGCCAGTGCCTCCTCATATTCCTGCTCTTTTTGCTGAAGCAGTGCCTCCTGAGTCTGAAGCTCCTGTTTTCCCTGGTTTAATTTTTGTTCCTCTGCCTGAATCTGTGCATATGCCCCATCTACCTGCTTCTGGCTGGAATATAATTGGTTCCTTCCTTCTTCCAGTTCCTGTTTCCCTGCTGCCAGCTCTCTCTTTCCATCTGCAAGAGCCTGTTCTCCATCCCCAATCTGCTTCCATGCATCCGAAAGCTCCTGTTCTGCCCTGGCTTTTCCATCCGCCAGTTCCTGCTCCGCCTTCTTAAGCTCCTCCCCTGCTTCTTCTCTGATGGAATCAGCCCTTAATTTTCCCTGATAATCTCCAATATCTTCAATGTTCTTTAGAACCGTTTCCACTTTTTTATCATATTCCGGCGTAAAGGCAGTAAGCTCTTTGGCTCCCTCTGCGGTTACATAGCACTCTGTATATACCTCCAAAGAAAAGTCTTCAGGCAATATGGTCAGAAATCCACTGACTTCCCCGTTTCCAATATTACTGCTGCCACGCTCAAAGGAAATATAAGAAACACTGCTCCCAAGGCCTGTAATCTCATAAGTATCTGTCCGCAGCGTATCCGTAAGCGGGTCCCTGGTTCCGCTTAACAGAGTAATAGAATCCCCGACTTTAAGTCCTGCAGAGGCCGCAAAGTCCTGATCCATCAGACACTCTCCTGACTTCTCAGGCATTCTTCCTTCCTCTGCCTTATAATCATTCATACTGTCTAAAACAGAAGATACATGAAGAATTTTCTGGTTTCCGTGAACATCCACCAACATATCTGCAGAATATCCCGGTTCTGCCTTTTCTACCCCTTCCACCTGTTCAATGGCTGTCACATCTTCCTCTGTAATGCCAAGCGTACCCATAACCTGAATATCCATAAAGTCATTTCGGTCAAAATAAGCATCTGCAGAATATCTCATATCCGGCTCTGCTGACCGGATTCCTGAGAAAAAGGCTACCCCCATAGCCACAATAAAGAAAATAGACAAAAATCTTCCCAGGCTTTTCCTTATTTCCATGTAAAAGTTTTTTCTTAATGCTCTTTTTTTCATATCCACACACCTACCATTCAATGGTCTCTACCGGAACCGGGTGTTCATTCATTTCCATGCCGGAAACTTTACCATTTTTGATATGTATCACCCTATCCGCCATAGGCGCAATGGCTGAGTTGTGCGTAATGACAATGACAGTCATTCCCTTTTTCCGGCAGGTATCCTGTAAAAGCTTTAGAATGGCTTTTCCCGTATTATAATCCAGAGCGCCTGTTGGCTCATCGCACAAAAGCAGCTTGGGATTCTTTGCTAAAGCCCTGGCTATGGACACTCTTTGCTGTTCTCCTCCCGAAAGCTGTGCCGGAAAATTATTCAGTCTCTCTCCAAGTCCCACATCTTCCAGGACTGTTTTAGCATCCAGCGGATTTTTGCAAATCTGAAGCGCCAGTTCTACATTCTCCAGCGCTGTAAGATTGGGAATCAGATTATAAAACTGAAACACAAACCCAATATCATCCCTGCGATAGCCAATAAGCTTCTTGGGACTGTATTTGGCAATATCATTCTTATCCACCAGTACACTTCCCGAAGTGGCAGTGTCCATCCCTCCCAGGATATTTAAAACCGTAGTTTTTCCGGCTCCACTTGGTCCTACAATGACTACAAATTCCCCTTTTGCAATGGAAAAGTCAATGCCATCCACAGCTCTGATTTCTACCTCTCCCATTTTATATACTTTTGTCACCTGTTCCAGCTTCACAAAATCCTCTGTATGCTTCTTCGTATTTTCCATTCCTCTGTTCCTCCAACCCGTAACTTCTTCCCTTATTTTGTTGGGACAATTCCCTGAATTCCCTGAAGCAATAATTTTCCGGTAATCTCCGCAACCTGTTTCGGCGGCTCCTGAAACTCATGTTCCATCCAATAACGGATTACTCCCAATGCACCTGCAGTACAGTAATAAAACTGTGCCTGAAACTCAAAAGAATCTCTATCTATTTCCACCGGAAAGTTTTGCAGATATTTCTCAAAAACAGACTCCAAAAGCATTTTGCCATTGGAACCCTTCCCTCTCCCCTTCATCATAAGAACGCATTTCTCCCGCTCCTGATAAAGATACTGAAATACCTCCTGCAGCAAAGTCCCCACATGCGTTAAAAGTTCCTGGTCTGTAAACTGTTCTGCCATATTCTTAACCACGATGCACATGGTTTCTTCCACTTCAGCTAAGACAGAATCCACATCTGTATAATGAAGATAAAAAGTGTTTCTATGAATATGGGCAGCCTCCGTCAATTCCCGTATGGATATTTCGTTTAATTCCTTTTCCTTTGAAAGTGCAATCAGGGCATTTAAAATATTCGCCTTGGTTTTTTCTATCCGTTTATCTGTTGTCTCTTTTTCCATTTTTCATTTCCCCACATAAAACTATGCATCTGCACATTATCTAGAATAATTTTAATGTGCAGATGCACAAAATGTCAATAAAATAAATATAAAATTTTTATTGACATTTTGTGTCTCATTCTATATAATGAAATTTGTTGAACAGCGAAGCGTGGCTCAGTTTGGTAGAGCGCTGCGTTCGGGACGCAGAGGTCGCGTGTTCGAATCACGTCGCTTCGATTGACGTTGAAAAGTGCCGGAAAGCCTTATTTTATGGGGTTTTTCGGCATCTTTCATTTTTTGAGAAACAACGTGAAAAGATGTGATTTTAGAGCTGTACATAAAACTGTACACAAAATTATTCTCAGCTTGCGAATAAATCCGCTGAAGCAAGGGAGATTTCTGCCAAGTCATTACTGCTTGTATTGAGCCTTTGACGGTTAAAATGTGAATAAATATTCAGAGTGGTCTGTGTGTCTTTATGCCCCAGCCAGTATTGTAATTTCTTAATATCCCACCCTTTGTTGATAAGCATGGATGCACAACTATGGCGTAATTTATGCAAGGTAATCTCTGGTCTGCCAAACGCTTTTGTTGCCTGCCCGAACAAAGATGTTATATAATCTGGATGGTATGCACTCCCATCTTCCCAAGTAAAAACATATCCCTGCTTATTCTTATAATCTGATTTAAAAAATGCCTTATTCTTTTCCTGTTCCCGTTTTATCTGCAAAAGGCATTTTTCTGCTGTGTCAAATAAGTTCAGGATTCTGTTACTGGAATAGGTTTTTGTAGAATCGGAAGCTGTGACTGTTTTCACCCGTACTACTGTATGATTGATAGAAATTGTCTTTTTCTTAAAATCAATCGCAGACCATTTCAGCCCCATGATTTCAGAACGTCTCAGACCATAATAAGCTCCCATAAAGGCAATCCCAACAAGTCGTGGATAGTATTCTGCCAGAAAATGCAGCAGTTCCGCTATCTCCTCTTCTGTCATAAAAAGAAGCTCTTCGCTATATTCCTTGTTCTTCTTGCCATGAACAGAAACTGTCAATGCAGGATTTGCAGGAATCAGCTCATCTATCACCGCCTGGTTCAATACAGCATACAGGATACTTTTATAACTCCGTACGGAACGAACTGCCAAAGGCTCCCGTTTCTTTGTTTTCTGATTGATTTTCCCATATCTTAGAGAATACTTGAAAAAGGTATCCAGCATCTTTGGTGTCATATCCACTACCCTCGGATTTTCCTTTTGGAAATATTTCTTGATACTATCCACACGGTAAATATACCCTTCATAGGTGCTTTTTTTCAAATCCCGTTCTTTATCCTTCAGCCATAAATCCATGTACTCACAGATTCTAATATCCGGCTCTACATGACTGGAACATGCAAGAGGTGGATTTTCCAGATAAGCATATTTCTGTATAAAATCCTTTATCATGTTCTCTGCTTTTCGTTTATTATTTTTCACTTCTAATTTTGTAGCTAATGTTTTTGTTTTCCAAACCTCTGTTATAGGGTCTTTATAGCTTAATCGTACATAATAATAAGTTTTTCCAGTTCTTAATGTCCTGGTTACCAATGTCCCTGTCAACTTTCTTACTCCTTTCTGGGGCAAACTGTACGATTCCTCATCCTTGAAACCATTATAAACACTTCGCCCCTTTATTTTCAATACTTTTCTAAGAAAGGTACTTAATAATCTCCTGTTTGGCAATTTTATAAGTCCGCCCTATCTTCCTATAAGGAATTTCTCCCTCTTTTATGAGTTGGTATGCTGTTTTCTTGCCAATGCGGAGAATTTCGCACACTTCTTTTATGTTCAAAACCTCTGGATAATTTTCTAGCATCTATATCCCCCTATGACTTCTTATTCTCCTTTGTATCCGCCTTTCCTGTGCTTTTACTGTCCTGTAAAGGGAATCCATAATTGGCCAAGAATCTTCTCAGGGTATCCATACTCACACAGCTATTCAAGACTTTCCTGTCCTCTATACGCCTTATCCTGTAAAGCTCACAATAGCCACGCCTATGGTTTGCCTTGTAACCCTGGTAGATATTTTCCAGCTCACATCCCAATTCTCCGATTATCCGCTTCACCCTACAGGGGGTATATGGTTCCCATGCCCATATAGCCGTGAACTGGTCAGCACATCCAAGCTCTGTCAGTATGCCGGGGTTTTTGGCTATAATTTCCATATCTTTCCTATTCTGCTTTTTACTGCTCATAGCTCTCTTCCCCCTTTTCCTGTGCATCAAAATTCAGTTCTTCCTGCTCTCCAAAAGGACAGACATCTTCAAAGCTGGGGCTGTGAAAATCTTCGTTCCGTTTCATGTATTTTTCTACGGAATCATAGACGGTCACTGTGCCATCTTCATGATAAATCCTTACTTCCTTGATTCTCCGCAGAAAGGCTTTCCATGTCTCCGGCTCCTCCCTCTGGATTGCAGGGTACTGCTCTTCCAAGGTCTGATTAGAGAGGATATATGCAGTCTCATAGCACGCATAGCGGTTACTGTAACGGGCTGGCAGTGAGATAGGATAAATGTCACAATAGTTCAGCATATCCGATATCCGAAAACTGCTTCGGAACTCTTCAAATGCAATCACAGGCTCACAGGAATAATGGTCGAAAGGATGATTGTAATCAGATACCCTGTACACATTTGCATCCCCATGCTCATCCAGAATCCCCCTTGTTTTTCCCATGCCTGTTACCCCTGAGATATAGACCACATTCAGGTTGACCCTCCGTGTTCCTTTGTACTTTTCTATCAGAAGCGTGGTTCTTACTTTATCCAGCAGATTGATGTTCAGGACATAATCGTTATTGATTGCAAGGATTTCCGCATTGGAATATCCATCATTGATAAGCTCATACAGCTCCTCCAAGTCCGGGCGTTTGCCCTTTTGGACAGGTATTTTGCCCCATTCTTCAAAACTTCCCTCTACCCTTGTCTCCGCCTTGTCTGTTTTTTCCCATCTCCCCTTTTTCTGGATGTAGTCCACATTGTTCTTGGCTGTCCCTCTGGCGGCTTCTATGTGGGCTGTAGGGAAGTTTTTCTTTATGGTGCTGAACCGCACCCTGGAACGGAAGGAACAGTACACATGGGTATGTGGTGTTCCTTCTTTCCCTATCTCATCTGCCATGCAGAAGTAACGCAATGTTGGGAAATTTTCCACCAGTATCTGCTTAATGGTTTTATGGTTTATTCCATTGTCTGCCGGATTATTGATGGTAAGCTGGTAAGCGTTACGCTGTACGTCTGTTGCCCGTTTCTGGTTTCTTTCTTTTTTATCCATAATCATTGTCTCCTTTTTATTTAACATAAATTTGTATATTCTCACACATGCATCCTAACATCTGCTCTTTACAAATCGGGCAAGTTTCCCCATCACAATAAAAATGGTGAAAATGTCCATATTTTGCGTTGCAGTCAGGGCACCTTTCCCCCTTTTTTATTGGTCTCATATCCTCTGGTGCACCGACTTTAATCCGTAAGTGCTTTCTTCCATTCTGGAATATGTATTTTACCCTGCATCCTTTTGCTGTCAGCATTTCTCTTTTACAAAATTTACATACTGCCATATCTGAATCCTCCTGTTTGATAGATTTGTGAAATTTATCCGAACATGGTTTTCATGTCCTGAAACGCCCATTTTATAAGGGTTTTTTGTGATTTTTTTGTTGTTTGGTTTATCCCCGGTAATACTTACCAGGGATAAACCCAGACCCTTCCTCTCACTGCCCCGGGCTTTCGCCTTTGGCTACCGCCCGTATCAGTGAGGGCAAGTCTGGCTGATTGTCCAGCATTTTCCGAATCTGCCGGCACATGACTGCTTCATTCCGAATCCAGGGCACAATGATTTCCCGCACTGCATCCTGCCCGTCTATCAGTGCAAGAGCCTGTCCTGCCTTATACCTGCCTGTCGGGTTTTCTTCCAGTTCACCACTGAACCCTAACATGCGGAACTGCTCCGCTGAACACCGCCCAAAGCACACTACTGCTTGAAACTGCTCACGCATTCCTGTATTAAAGAGCGAAGCGTCAGCCCTCTGGACACACATCATCACGCCAAAGTTCAGCCCCCTGCCAACTGCCAGAATCTCCCCGACCATTGACATAAGCTCCGCTTTCCATTTCTTATCACGGTTTTCTGCATAGGTCAGCAGCCCAAACCATTCCTCCACAAACAGGGTGTAATGGGTTTTCAGGCGGAGCCTGTTCTTTCTCACTTCCTGAAAAAGCCCATAGAAATCCCTTACCATCTGGAAGGCTTCTTCTCCCGAAGCATAGGAGGGGGAGCCTTCAAAGGCTTCGTATTCCTCCCCTGCTTTGTAGTCTGCTATGTACACCCTACTTTCCCTGTTATAGAGCATCTGGTACAGATGCCAACGTGCTGACAAAGATTTACCTGACCCGCTCTTTCCTGCAACCAAAATATGGGGATGTTTTTTTGACAGGGTGATACGGACAGGCACCTTAATCTGATATGCGTGCAACAATTCCGCATCATAACCGAGGTTCATCATTATCCTCATTTTCTGGTATTTCTTCTTCAAACAGGTCAAAGGTCACATCCTCATAGCTGTCCTGTATCTGTGGCTGTGCCTGTTTTTCCAGATATTCTTCCCCTTCCACGCTCAAAGGGATGGCAAAATAAAGCCTTTTGGGGGAAGCTACTTTGATGAATACCTTGACACGAATCCCCCTGGTTTCCATATAAAAGTTCTGGATGATGCTCTCTGCCATATTGCAGATATCCTCTCTAATGAAAGACTGATAACGTAGTGCTAGTTCCACAGCCTTGATATCCAGCCATAAGATACCCTGATAATTCGGTATGTAACCGCCCAGAGACGGCACTATGTACGGATTGTTTTTGAACTTCTGTACCAGTTCAAGAACTTCTGCATTTGACAGTATGCGTTCTGCATGGATAAGTTTTTCTGGCAAATCATGCCCAGTCCATCCCTCATAAACCGCCTCATACAGAAAGCGGAACAACGGGCGGAATATTTTCGGCAGGAAGCGGAACACATCCAATATTGCACTTGCTATAATAGAACCTAGTAAGCCTGAACCTTCCTCCACACTTCTTGCATATCCCAGCTTGTAGAGAATATACCCCATTAAGCAGAAAGTTATGCCAATACCTACCGTTATGAAAATTGATATTAATATGATATCCATCATCCTTGTCCTTTCTACGGAAGAGCCGAAGCCCTTCCGATTTCGACCTTTTTATTGTATTTATGGTTTAGATTTCCGCAGTGACCAGCGAAACATCTTTTGCTGAAAAACTATCCTCTAAGGACTTAGTTGTACTATTCCAGTACAGGGTTACCATTGGCTCTGTAAATTCCACTGCCACCTTCTCCCCCTTTTCCCTAAGCTCCTGCAAATCTTCATTGCTCATCAGTGGCACGGTCTGCCCTTTGATTTTGATGCGGAAGCGGTCAAAGTTCATGGTGTCTACACATTCGTAGATATAACCAATAATTTTGTTCGTTTTCTTGCCATCCTCTCCATATTCGTGCCAGGGTGATATCCCCAGCAACAGAAACAGCAGTTCCTGCATGAAAGCATTCATTGGAATACTTTTATTTCTTAAAAGTGTCATGAATGACCTCCTTTTCTTTTAATGAGGAGTATGGTAAACTGTCCTTGTCAGGGGAAGCTGTTACCATACTCTGGTCTACAGTTTCATTTAGAAGCCCTTCTTGCAGGGGCTTCTTTTTAGTAGGGGAACGAATCCTTGTCTCTTTCATGGTCTGTGCCCTCCCTTCTGCTTGTCTTTCATCCATCTTCTCTTCCTTTTCACCTTTCTCACGATACAAAGGTGCTATCTCACGTAAAGTTAAAAGCACCAATTCTGATATGATTGCGTCTAAAGGAATATTTCTCTTTAATGTCATAATCGACACCTCCTCATGGTTTATTTAAACTTATTTTGTTTTCAAGGTTCACTGGCTTATCCTATCCATTAGTAGGGGAACGAATTTTTGTTTGTTTCATTTTTGACCTCCTTGCTTTTGATAGGTCTATTATATATTGACTACCGTCGGATTAAAATTCCCAACAAATTACATCATGTTACCCATTACTTACATTCATATTTATTGCATACGGATTTGATTTCCCTTATAATGTTTTCGAGATTCTGTAACTCCTTACCTGTTAGGATATAATCTGCTGATACCCCAAAAAACTGCATATACATCCACAAAATTGATGTACTCAATAATTGTCTACCATTTTCATAGGCACTAATACTTTCTCTCTTACATCCGAATTCTTCTGATAAATCTATTTGTCTAAGGGATGCATCTTTTCTTAATTTTTTTAAACGTTTTCCGATTTCTTTTAAATCTAACTGTTCTTTCATCTTTGGTATAATTTCTATACCAGCGCCAGTATTTTTTTCTCCTTGTTTTATTAAGCTAGCTTGTGATTATATCTAACCATACTTGTGGGTGGCTTGAGGTGTCATCTATTTTCCGAGAGATAACAATGACAGAGGACAAAAAAGACACCCAAAAGGGTGCCTATATATAACTGGCTATATGTATTTTTTTAATTGCTCTGTTTCTTCTTGTAATTCCTTTAATTCTCCCAGAAGGACATTGCATTTTTCAACAGCTTCCAAAAAGGTGTTGGTAGAAGAAAACTGTGGAAAACGTTGTTCTATATTGCTTTTTTTCTTCATATGGGCTGTGTGGGAGTACTTTCTTGTCATAAAAAGTAAGATTACATCTGCTGGGTTTCCTGTTTCTTCATAGTCAGTATAGCTAAGAAGCATGGTAAGGATATACTTCAATTCTTCCACTCCTAAACTTTCCAATACATCCCCTTCCTCTTTATCTATCTCAGATTCTATAGAAATTTCTTCTACAGAACAATAACAGTTTTTCGGGCGTTTTGGTCTTTTGATTCCTCTTGCCGATTCTTCGGAAAACAGCATTTTCCTCACCGTCTCTTCGGAATACCCTGCACATACCGTATCTTTATACTTTGCAAAAAAGGCTTCCCTCATAGTTACTCCACATGGTCTTTTTCCGGGCGACTGTTGATATGCTTCATACGCTTTGCGGATTTTCACAACTGTCGGGTACGTCTCTAATGCGTTCCGATACTGTAGCCACATATCCTTACAACGTACAAGCTCCTTATACCTTTTTTCCATATCCAGCCTTTGGGACAGTTCCTTGCGAAGCTGGTTTAAATTCTCTAAAATGCGTTCCCGTATCTCCCCCTGATATGCTTCACAAAAATCTTGAATGGACTGTGCCAGACTTTCCGCTGTGGCGTGTTCCAGGTATTCATGTACCGCCTTATTTTCTTCTTCTGTATAAGAAGGATGATACTGTGGTATCTTATCTTTGGACATTTTAACAAATCCTTTCTCTTTTGTATTTTCTTTTCCAATATCATAATAATATTTCATATGAAAAGCAAGACAACGTTCTTCCTATATTTTTATACTTTTATTTCTATCAAGGTAAAAAGCGAATAATGGATATTAAAAATCCCTTGTGTTATGACAATAGATATGCTATATTGATAATAGAAAAAGGGAAGTCCAAACTCACATGGTCTACCCTCATATAACTATGACAACTGTTTTTTACAGCCGTCAACTATTGGTGGTAGTTGGCGGCTATTTTCTGCTCTTGAAGATTGTATAGCACAATCCCACAAGGGCAACAATGAATATTCCAATCTGAATTAAATCCTGATATGTAACATACATTGGCAAGCCCTCCTTTCCTCTTTGGTCTGGAGGGTTAGCCCCTCCGAAGTAGGAGGGTAGACCGCCTTTCTGTGTTCTGGCTTCCCGTAAAATTAGTATAGCATATGCCCTGTTAGCAAGCAATTACTATTTGAAGCTGTCATACTTTAAATAACATATCCTCAAAGTATGTTTCTACTTATTTTATCAATTCAACCTTTTATTGTGTGAAAGCATTAAAAAAAGAGGTTCGCAATGAACCTCTCTTTTAATCATGATTATTTTCTTTTTCTGAATTTCCAACTTACACCACCAACCAAAGCACTTCCTGCCAGTGTTGCAAAGTATGCAAGATTTGTCGGGTCGCCTGTCTTTGGTGCAGTATTTGTATCTTCTTTCTTGCTGTCTGTTTTATTGTCTGCTTTGTTATCGGTCTTGTCTTTTGAAGTATCTTCGGTAGAATCCTGTTTGTTGTCTGTATTGGAATTTTCAGAGTTTTCAGGTGCTTCCTCATCTGGTTTCTGCTCTGGAGTTTCCGGCTTTTCTTCATCTGGCTTCTGCTCTGGTGTTTCCGGCTTTTCTTCATCAGGTTTCTGTTCTGGATTCTCTGGTTTCTCCTCATCCTTTACAGGTTCCCAGTGACCTTCCTCTGGGTGTGTAATGGTCTCTGTCCAAGCTTCTTTGTCTACTACCCAAACCTGCTCGTAAACTGCTGGTTTGTCGACTACCCAAACATCGTCAGTTTCTGCTGGATGTTTGATGGTTTCGGTATGACCTTCTTCTGGGTGCTTAATTTCCTCCGTCCATGCTTCTTTGTCAACTACCCATTTGTCCTCAGTTACTGCTGGGTGTTCGATACAAAAGCTTCCATAAGACATGTGACCTGTTGATAAAACATGCTGTTTCCAAGATTCAGCATCTGTATAAATGTAATCACAGTTATGGCACTTATTTACCCATTCTTCCCAAGCTGGTTTAATAACTACTGTTTCATAATGACCTTCTTCTGGATGATTGACGGTTTCTGTCCAAGCTTCCTTATCTACCACATATTTTTCTTCTTCCCAAGCTGGCTTAATAACTACCTCTTCGTAATGTCCCTGCTCCTCCTCCAGAAGCTTACCATTCTCGTAGTGACCTTCTTCCTTATGGTGGATTGTTTCAGTCCAACTTTCCTTATCGACTACCCAAATGAAACCTTCTTTAATCATGTTCACATCATTTACAGCTTCCCCACTAAGAATAGACATATCATTATTCATATCATAAGCAGTTCCAACACCGCCCAATGTTAAAGTCATAGTGATTAACAGGGCAGTTATCACTTTCTTTTTCATTTGTAAAATCTCCTATTTTTCCATTGTTGCATTGTTACATTGTTGTTACACATAAAAAATCTATAATATAGATATCTTTTTAATTAATCATTACATCTCTGTTTTAACTCATAGTGACTTAATATGGTTACACTATAACTCACACAGACTTAAAAGTCAATATGATATTCCTATTTTTTATAAAATATTTTCAGGAATATTTTTTGAATACTTTTAAGAGGTGATATGGATTGAATTATGCGGAAAGAATGCGAAATTTAAGACAGGATAATGACTTGTCACAAAAACAGATTGCAGATATGTTAGGAGTGGCACAAACCACATATTCACAATATGAACTAGAAAAAAGACCTATGCCGATTGATTACTTGATAGCTTTATGTAAATTTTATAAAGTATCAGCAGACTATATGTTAGGGTTTTCTGATAAAAAAGAACGGTAATTTTTTATCAACTTGACGCTTGCCCGAACATCCCACCGCCCTGTTAGGTACACCGATGCTTCGGGCATCCTTCGGAACGCTGGGATTATGTTAGGGCAATCAGGGAATAAGTTTATCAGTCTACATGTTTCAATACTTCCAGCATGAGTTTTATTCCAGCTTCAAGTCCAATAGCAGTATAAACTTCTGCTATTTCGCTTACCATATCATTTGCCGAATCCATCAGTTCTGTTGAAGATTTCTTTTGATGTTCCTTTAGTTTTTCCTCATATTCCCTGTAGGCTTTCTCTAATTTTGCATCATAATCTGTTTCCTGTTCTCTTCCTTCAATAGCTGAACCATAAAGAAGGTATTCGCTCATCCCTTGAATTGTAGCACGCTTTAAAATTTCTTTTGTAATTTTCATGTTGCATTGACCTCCATATTCATCAAATAAATTTTTAAGGATGAGTAATTATACATTTGCCTTTCTATGCTAAAGCTGTTAAAATATGACATAGCTTTTTACTACCTGTTACATAAAATCATACACAAAATACGTCAAAAAAACTTTTTTCGGATTTTCCCTTGGTTTCAGTCAAAACGTCTTGTATGCCCCGATTTTAAAGGCTTTTAGATGCGTTTTGGTACCTCTAAAAACCACCACCGAAATTGACCTTACGTCAGTTCGGGACGCAGAGGTCGCGTGTTCGAATCACGTCGCTTCGATTAACATGAAAATGCTGGAAACTCAAGGGTTTCCAGCGTTTTTCATTTCATTATCAAGCTGGAAATTTTGCAATTTTTGCCTCCGTTCTAACAGAATTTCTAACATTATCTTCTTCAACATCAAAAATCCCTTCTAGAGTTTTAACTTTTTCTTCTTTATGACCTTTACTTAGATGAGTATAAATATTCAGTGTTGTTTGAACGTCTGCATGTTCCAACCACTCCTGTATGTCTTTTACCTCCCAGCCTTTTTCATACAAAATTGAAGCAGTCGAATGTCTGAGGTCATGAAAAGTAAGTTCTGGACGTCCAAACTTTTTTTATCATACGCTTGAAATGGTGATAAACATAGTCGGGTGAGTACCTCTTGCCATTTTCCCATGTAAAAAGATACCTTGTGTGAACATAGGTATCTCCATAAAACAATCTATTCTTTTTCTTTTTTTCTATCAGTCCTTTAAAGAAATCTTCCATTTCTTGATTTAGACGATATGTCCGCCTGCTACTTTGAGTTTTTGTTCTTTCTTTTTCATACGTTGTTCTGACCTTAACAACAGTCCTATGTATTGTTAAAGTATGCCTTTGAAAATCTATAGAGTCTTCCGTCAAGCCCAAAAGCTCCGATTTTCTTAAACCAAACAATAGCGTTGCTTTTACACAATCTGCCAGCTCATCTTTTTCTTTATACAAGAAATCAAGTAACTCTGCTGACTCCTGTACCGTTAAAATATTTAAAGGCTTTTGATAGTCTGAATTCTTTTTGTTGGTAACCCGAATATTCTTAGCAGGATTTGTCGGCAAAATTTCCAACATCACCGCTTTGTCTAAAGACAAGTTAATAACTAATCTGTGCTGTCGTACAGTTTTGGGCTTTAATCCTTTCGTTTGTTTCTTATCTTTACTATTCCCTTCTGTCAGCATATATGTATAATATTCCTCAAAATGTATTGGCTTCAATTCTTTTAATCTCAGCTTCTTTTCTGAAAAATAGTTTTTCACATGCTGTACTGGGTAAAAGTAACCTTCCCAAGTTGATTTTTCTATCTGATTTTGAATACTATTCAGCCATACCTCTATCCAATCAGAAAACATCATTTCTGCGTCCTCATGAAATGTCCTCATCTCATACTCTTTAAGACGTTCTCGCAAAACTTTTTCAGCCTTCTTCTTATTACCTTTTACTTCTAGTCCCGTGCTTTGCCATTTCTGCTTTCTCTTACCATTCTCACTGGCAACGTCAATTACCGTGTAAAAATATCTTTTTCCCGAAGGTAATGTTTTTATCTGTAAACTTCCTGTCATCTTATTCCTCTCCTTTTTCTTCTTGACGAATAAATTTCACAACTGCTTCTTTCGGAATTCGATATACTCTTCCGATTTTTCTGTAACTGATTTTTCCTTCCTTTAGCAACGCATATACCTTCTTTTTACTCACTCTCAGCATTGCACATACGTCCTTTACATCAACTACATCTGCATAACTACTAAACATTTTTTCCAACACCTTTCTTTTCGTTTCATAGGTGTTGACGTCCATGTATTTTCTTAATATTTGATTTTTATTCTTTAAAATCATTCATCTTTATGCTATCATTATTTTAATAAATATTTATATTTTTTAAGTACACATAAAATTTTGGTACACAATAAAGGAGGTATTCAAGTATGTATTTCTTACACTATTCTTCTCCAAAATCTTCTTCTCACTCTGAAACAACAGGCTATATAAATTCTCTTTCTGCTATTGAACGCAACTTCAAAAAATCCATTCGAAATAACCAAGCCAAAGCCCAGTATGATTTTATGGTTACAAAATATATGTCCGTTCACAACTTATATTCAATACCCATGCCATTCTTATATCCGTTTTCATATTTCAAATATTACAAACAAGCTGTACATTATACACATAACAAAAGATTTCCTTTATTTGAAAATATCAGTGCTACATTCCATGAATTATTAAATCTTCCGCATACACCTGACTGTTATATAGAAACACAGCTTCTTAAAGCTCTGGAAAATTATTTAAAATCCTGTAGCAAATTTTCCAAATACGAAATACTTATATTCCAGTATGAAGAAGCTGAACGTAAAGAATTTCCTTTATACAGTTTTTTTCTTTTTGACAATTCTCTGTGTAAATGGTGGAAAGATAATTCCTTTGATTTGCATTGTAGAATTTTAAATAAATACTTCTATCAAAATTATCTTACACCTGTTTCCCAAAAAGAATTTAAGAAATGGCTTCCTATACTGAAAACAATTAAAAAGGAGTCGGTTATCCCTTCCTTTACCTACCAGAAACCCGAAAACCCATTTTATATGTACATAAAGAGTTCCAACACAATCAAAAGCGTTTGTTACGACCAAAGCAACCGTTCTTTTTGTGTGCAAAATTCTTTAATGACCTCTTTAAGTTCTCTTTATTCTTCCAGTATAAACGCTCTCCCCTATCTACAAGAAACTGATATCAGTCCTGTTTTTCATCATACAACACTTTCTACTTCCAGACTTCCAAAGGTAACAAATGAACTAACTCAGTTTTTATTAAAACTCACAAATGGCAATCAGCAAAATTTAATAAACCTTTCCCTTCTATTTGCCAATATTGCTTGCCCTGAAAATCTCACTCCAAAGTTGTTCCTCATTACAACTACGAAAGAGAAGCATGTTGAAATTGTTGAATATATTCGTGGTATGCTAGATGTGATTTTCAATCCAGAGGGAAATTTTTATTTCAGTCAAGGCTATCCTACTATCAGCAAATTAACAGCAAAGACTTATGTACCTAGTATGGCTAATAATTTTATTCAAGGCACAAAACTCCTTGTAGTTTCTAAAGGGGCAACTTCCTTAACGGATATCCAGTTAAAAACGCTATCAAAATACATTAAAGGTGCTAAAGTTACCGCTACAGATAAATTATTCGGCTCTGTTTCTTTTCGAAATTTAAGCCCCATTATCTGTTTTTCTAATAACCATAAAGAAATTTCTTATCTTGAACAAAATTTGCCCTGTATAAGAATTGATTTAGATTTTATAACGTCCTCAGAGGAACTCCCTATGCTATATTCGTATACATTTTCAGATGTATGCAACTGGATAAGGCTTTTCCTTCCTTTATTCGGTTTATATTTAATGGCAGAAAAAAAGTTTTTTCATATACCTTTTCCTAAAAAGAAGTTTCTGCAATCCAACACTTTAAAGGACGATATAACCAATGATTTCTTATCTGTTTGCTGTGATTACTCACCTAACAGTTTTATATTTGCAGATACCTTGTATAGTGCTTATACCGTGTATTACCAGACGGTTCACAAAAGCGTACCTTTAAAACGTACACAATTTGTATCTGTGCTTAAACGTCACTCTAATTTAATTTATAAACGCCCACATACTTCCCGTAAAGAGCCTAATAAGTATGCCTTTGTCGGAATTACCCTAAAACCAAACTGGGAAGAAAATATCGTTGCTTCTAACAAAGCATTATCATTTGAGGAAGAACTTTTCCAACAAAAGTTAGAAGAAATCTCAGCTTTGTTACCTAATCTGCTTTAATCATCAGCCCCCTTTTCGCTGTATACTGATAAGGGGGCTTTTAATTCACACTATATTGTATCTTGTATTTCGGAAATCTGTATTCGAAATTTTTTATTATTTGCAAACTCTACTAACAAAATTCCTTTTTTTGACCTTTCTACTAAGGTCACAATAGATAAAGTCCTCGAATAATTCAAATATTCATACAGAACCATTGTAAGGCTTCCTATATCATTGATTTTCACAATACCACCTCCATTTTTGCAAAATAAAAGGTAACAGACTTTTCGACTCTGCTACCTTTTCATAATAATAATATACAATTACATTTCTCAGGAAAAACATTATCGTATTTACCATACTGCTTTTTCTTCATTTGGAAACTAAATCTTTCAGCTCATTAACAGCTATTTCATATCTAATATTTGTTTTTCCACTTCTATCTAAAATGGACTCAGCTAATAAAACTTCCAATTCATGCACTATCTTTTTATATCCTAAAGGTCTATTCATTTCTAATGAACGATGAATAACCTTTAGAATTTCTTCTTCCTCTTTAAATATTCCTTCTATTTTGCAAATACAAGACTCCATACGCTTTATCTTAGCAATCTCGCCCTCTATCTTCACCTCATAATCCTTTGCCTGAGATTTATACTCTCTTGCTTCGTCAAGACGCTGTCCTGCACTTACAAACGTCACCAATCCATTTAAAGCAGGAGCTTTATATAAAGGCAACTTAAATAATTCTGGCAAAACTTCATCTACATGTCTTTCGGGTTCTCCCAATTTAAAGGGTGCTATCTGTGTAGGTATCCTTATAGAAAAAGCAAATTTTTGGTTCATTAGTCTGGCTAATGTTTCCTTTTTTCCAAAAAGGTTCTTTTGATTTTTCTCTAAATCCAATAACCTTTTTTCTGTTTTTTCATATATACTTCTATATTTCGAATTGCTCTTTTGTATAATAGCATTTGCTTCTCTTCTTATTTCTGATGAAGTATTCACTTCACCTTCACCTGTTAACATAGACGTTATACCACTTACTGCCATATCTTCACAATCGTGCTTAACTTCTACAATCTTCCTACCAACATCTTTAGCATCATCACCAATTTGCCAAAATAAATCTCCCATTAAACTTGTAAATTCTTCCCCTAAGTCCCATAAATCATCAAAAAATCCCATATTCTCACTCCTTATTTCAATTTTGTATAATCTGGCATTTTCTTATCCTCAGAAATATTGATACCGTATGCAGTGCACTCATCTTTATATATTGCAACCATTCTTTCCCAATTAGATACTGGATATAGATAATCCTCAACAGCAGTCTTATCCAAGTTGATTTTCTGAAAAAAA
>ENA-OOWK01000449-OOWK01000449.1-human-gut-metagenome-genome-assembly--contig:-NODE-449-length-30088-cov-2.820797_pt1 | contig 30088 bp, 42 predicted proteins | sample MGYA00241405_ERZ501317 | MGnify/ENA primary metagenome ERZ501317 (study PRJEB25962, sample SAMEA1972440) | human gut metagenome | biome: human gut; feature: human-associated habitat; material: faeces... | reverse complement strand
TCTCCTATTACCACTATCCCTGGGCTGGGGTTCCGCATGGCCGCCATGATCCTGGCAGAAGTCGGCGACTTCACCCGGTTTGACTCCCCAGACAAGCTGTTGGCTTATGCAGGGATGTCCCCCTCCACTTACCAATCCGGACAGCTCAAAAATTGCTACCCGCATATGGAAAAGCGTGGCTCCCGATACCTACGCTACGCACTTTACAACGCAACCAAGTATGTCTGCCACTGGGATCCGGCTTTTGCTGATTATCTCGCCAAGAAGCGGGCGGAGGGAAAACACTACAATATTGCCATCTCTCACGCGGCCAAAAAGTTGGTTCGTCTGATATTTGCCATGGAGAAATCCAGGCAGCCATATTGCTCAGCGGCTTAAGTGCAGCTACTTGAATAGCCAGCAGGGGTCTGACAAGACCTCAGCTTTGCTATACCTTTTTTGAGCCATCTCTTTTTCACCACCACCATTCATTTTCGGGGTTGACTTTTAATAGTTAATCTTTCTTTTTATATGACATCCTTTTGAGGGAGAAGTCTTTCAGCCTGTTTTTTTAGTCCTAACTTCTGATAAAGCCTTGTCCAATAGTAGTAATTGGCTGCAACCTGTGCTTTGAGCATTCCGCAGTGATGTTTGGTTTTGCAGTTTGGGGTTCCTGTTGCATCGTACTGCCATGCAATACACGTTGGACACAGAGGTAAAAGCGGACAGCTGCGGCATTCCTGGTCGGCGCTCGACCAGGTCGTAACATCGCAGAGATCTTTGTACCATTTGACGGTTGCCTTATCCTGATAAAATCCCTGTGTAAGCTCCCCGATCGGACGTTCCGGCTGATTGCTCAGACTGTGCTTCATATACCGCAAGCATGGATATACCTTTCCGGAAGGGTCAAAAGCAACCATCCTGCCATTTCCTCCACAATAAGCGGTCGTCTTCTGACGCTCATATTCTTCCGGAGACGGAATCCGTACAAAGCGTTCCTCAAACAGGCTGAGGTACAGATCTTTATAGATGTCATTGTCGATGATCCAGTCTGCCAGCTCAATGAGTTTATCGTAGAAGAGCTGCGGGTGTTTCTTTTTCCACACATCCTCAAACACACAGTTGGCTGGGATGTTGTGATAGCCCAAACGATACAGATGTTGAATCGCTCCTACCAGATGCGGCAGGTTCTCGGGAGCCAGTGTCACTTTGGTGCCTGCCTTCGGATAAATTCTCAGCAGATGCTTTGCCGCTTTTGACACCACATCATAGCTGCCGGAACCGTCATGAAAAACGCGGCAGCTGTCGTGCAGCGCCTTGTCTCCATCAATACTAATGCCAATGGAGAGGTGCTCATAGTTTTTGCGGATGAATTCCTGCACCTTTGGGGTATCAAACAAGACACCATTTGTGGAAATCGAAATCATGTAATAATAACCCCATGGGTGCTTAAGCTGGAAGGCTTTTCGCTTAAAGTACTCGACTGTCTTGTCGATGAGCTCAATCTCTAAAAGCGGCTCTCCACCGATGAAGTCCAGAATGATGGCTGGCGCGGTATTATCCACGAATTTCCCTTCAAACAGGCTGTCCACAATCTTCTTTGCAGTTTCCCAGCTCATCCGGCGGTTGGACTTGTGGCACTCATAGCAGTATGTACAAGCCAGATTGCAGGATTCTGTCACGCAGAAGGTGACACTTTTACAGAAGGTATCCTCGTTTTCCGGCACCTTGTCCGGATGAAGCTGCTGATAGAGCTTTGCAAACTCATCGTTATAACTCGGAAAATCATCTCTGGTAAGATACGGATGTTCCTGCATTTAATCTCCCTCCTTATTTTCTCATTTTTCAAAGATTGGCAGCTTTTGTTGCCAATTTCGGGATAATGGAATACATAACTAATTTCTAATCCACCGCCACATTGATATTCTAGGCGATGGAACGCATAACTAATTTTTAGTGCAAACTCAATCCATCGCCTTTAGCCACCATACACGCCTGCGATTGTGAGCCATTCTCCCGACACATTGACACTTAACAGGCGGTTGTCCGGGTTAAACCAGTTAACGTCGGTATCATCCGGTGGAGTTTTGCTGACCACCGTTCCGCCTCCTCCTGTTCCCAGTGAGTTAAAGTGCAATTCTTTTGCCTGTGTATCCACCACCGCAGTCAGAATAGCGTCCTTTACAAAGCTGCTCGGTCGTAATCCCTTGCCGTCCGCGGTCTTTGCAGTATAGGCTACACTGTTTAACGTCCAGGTGTCGTTCTTTTCATACGCTTGTGGCACCTGAAAAAAGCAGAGAACCCTTCCGGATATTTCTTCTGGCAAACCGGTAAGGCTAAACACCCCGCCTATCTTCGCACAGTTTAACTCATAGTTTGTTCCCATCTGCAGGCGGGTCAGACGTTCTTCGGTAAAGTGCAGGCTTGGGTCGGTGAAGTGCCCATTGTGGCTAGCGTCTGAATTGTTGTGATTTTCCAGATCCTTTAAGGTTGCAGAAACGCCGTCTGATGAAATATTCAGTTCGATGGCACTGGCGTCAGTAACAGTAATCAGGATGTTCAGTTCCATTGGATTGGAGGTCCCGTTTATAATGGCAAGCTTTCTCCATCCAGGAGCGGAAGCAAAGACAATCAGGCGATTTTCCTCATCAAATACGCCGATCTCCCTGACCTCCCAGCCACCAACATCAACCGGGATATTGGTCCTTACCGAAATCATGTTGGGATTGGAAGGGTCCTGCGTAACCGAACATTCCCCGCGCCACACTTCCCGACGAAGCTGGGTGATCTCCCTGTCCGGATGAACATATCCGCCGTCTCCATCTCCAACAGCCATCTGCGTCAGTTTAAGCGGTGTTTTAGAGGCAAGTGCTGCTGCAATCAGTTCATTTCCCACATTGGTGATGACTGAAAAATAATCGGTGTTGTCCTCCTTGACGATCACGCCACTGCTTTGCGGCAAAATCGAACCGTTGTTCCGTGGAAGAAGCGCGCCCGTCAGATTTCCTTCATTCATGTGCTTTCCTCATTCCTTTCTGCTACTGTATAAACAATGTTTGCAACCGATAAGGGAACCAGCTTCGTGCCGACAGGATAATCCGTTCCGACTACACTCTTTTCCCCAATTCTTCCCTGTAAAACAGCGCTTGAAAAGGCGGTTGCCCGCAGTTTAGTACAACTATAAGTGACTTTGGTTTCAATCATGGTATAAAATCCAACGCCTGCTGCTATAATTCGTTTAATCAGTTTTGAGATAATATCAATAGCATCAAGCTGCTCTTTTCCTAGATCAGCTGCTTGAATTGTAACCCTGATTTTAGCTGGAAAGATTTCTTCAAATTTCACTTGAAGAGGATCGATACTGTACATCGTTGCAACAGCATTGATAACTGTATCGATATCGCCGCCGGAAAGCTGAGAGATCATTTTGACCTTAATCAGCAACCGATAAAATGCATCCGATGTACCATCTCGGGTTACGCCAAAATTGGCACCATATCGGTCCAGCACCTTACCCTGAGCATAGTCGAGATTATCCCACAACCGGATTTTTTCGATATGTTCTCGGACCATATCGAAACCATAAGCAAAAATAGAAAAAAGTTTTCCTATATTTGTAACTGGTTTAAGCTCCTGCTGTGCTCTCTGCAAATCCGTACGGGTATAGGCACCAGTAAGCATATCCAGCATTTTTATAAGAATTTTGTTTTTCATCATGCCGCCTCGATTTCTACCCACTCCGCCTTACATACTGCCTTTTCTCGAATACCAACCTCAATATTATCAGTACTATAATCTACTTCATCGGTGGAAATTCTGATGGAAAAATCGATGACTCCAGACACCGAAAGTGGTATTTGATAAAGGCTGATAAAAACGAGGTCATCTCCGATCAATAGGCCGCCACTGTTCTCATCTCCGATATAAGAAACCAGCGCATCTGTAATCTGCTGTACTCCATCAACCGGAAACTTTTCTGGATCAGTCTTGAGGTTTTCAATTTTGATATGTATTGGAACGGGTGAGGGCCTTGAAAAAGATATTCCAATGCTCTGACCAGATACGCTGATAACCTTTACTGTTGTGCTGCCATAAGTCTGGATGCCAGCAGCCTTACGCCGGTAAATTGCTTGTGCCACATCCTGATCTAATCCACCATAAGCCACGATTTCAAAACTGTGCGGTGGAAGTCCCAGTTCATCGGTGACATCGGTATCATTTTCGTAGCCGATAACGCTGGACACCGACTCGACATTCTGTGTAATTTCCGCAACAATCGCATCAATATTCACTCCACCGGCAAAATCAACTGATCGGTAGTATCGATCCCTGTACTCCTCATCCCTTTCTCTCTCCCTTCCTCCATCCACAGCGGCAGGATTTGTGCATCCAGTAATGCCGTCCAGAGGATTAACAATATTAACGATCGTGTTCGCTTCTGCGTTGTAGTCTACGCCCGTCTCGACCGCCTGCACTGGCAGCAGAAGTGTCCCATCTTCTCCTATTCGTCCATAGGTAACGGTCGCATACTGATAGCCAGAGACCGTTGATACAAGATATCCTTCTGGTATATAAAAGCCGACGTCTCCGGTAAAGCGAACATATCCTGCGGCCTTCTGCGCTGGGAGCAGTCTCAAGCCAATGGCTCTTCCCAAGTTGTACAAACTGTTGCCAATCGATGTATCAACAAATCTGCTGTTATAGACATCTTCTGACAGCTGAAACAACAGAAAGGTTATCCATGTAAGAATACGCAAAAAGATACCTATCGGGGATCTGACAGTCAGGTTGGCCTCAGAGCCAAAGTGCTCTCGCGCCTTATATTCATAAGCATTCAGAAGTTCGACGTAGGTTGGGCATCTAAATCCTTTATCGGTAAGCCCCCAGTCATTGTAATCCATTCATCGCACCTCCGCTTTCGTCTTGATTACTCTTCCACTTTGCAACGTCCCTACAAAGGCCACCTCTAGGGTTCGTCCTGTCTCATTTAAATTGATTTGGTCAATTTGAGACACCTCCGTTTCTTGAAAGATTGCTTCCCGCAAAACCTCATTGATTGTTTCCTGAGATAATTTAGAGACTGGCTGTCCCATGATTTTGTCATAGTCCGTTCCATGGGTTACATCAAGCGGAAACTCTTTCTTATAGATCTCCAGTGTGAGTCGAACTGCCTGAGCTGTGGTATTATCACCCTCAATCAGTGCAAAATTTCCATCACTGTCGAAGACAAGGTCCCTGCTTTCTTCATCAATCTTTAGAGTGAAGTTTTTCGTTTCACATTCCTCCTTCAATCGGACTTCCGGTGTTTCCTGTGCCAGATGCAACACCGCTATGTATGTGATTCTTAAGACTGACTCCTCCACCGATGACGTCCACCTGCGCGGTTATCGTCTGTGTCACTTCCACTTTTCCACTGACTCTGACGTCTCCTATAACATCGACATTGCCTTTTATTTCCACATCGCCTTTGACATTGATTTTCTCTTTGCCGACGGCAATATAGATGCTGCCATCATCTGTGGCTACACAGAGCTTCTTTGTGGGGAGTCCAGTAATCTGCTTGTTACTAATACGGACACCTCCAAAGAAGATAGCATCGTCTCCAGAGTGCAATCGCTCAGTATTAGGATCTGCTTCTGATCCTTTTGCGATAGTAGCATCGCTGTCTCGATCCAGATACACCACAAAACCTAAGTCTCCTGGCTGATACACAGGACGGATGACAAAACCTCCGCCATAAACCAAAGCCACAGGTACAGATAATACCTGTGGCTTTTTTTCGAATTTCTCTTCATCCGGATATTTGGTAAGCGGCTGTACATCTACAATCATTTTATCCTCATCATATTTGACAATCTTGACGATGTCAGCGACACAGATACCGGCCTTTACTGCTCGATCTTTTGCCTGTTCATAAGCGGCTTGTTTTGATTGCTTCCCCATTGTTCAACACCTCCTATGCCGGTTTTAACTCCATGGTGGTAAGCCATTTTCCTTTCGGGCTTCCAGTGTGCTTACCTTTGATAACAATAAATGTTCCATTAAGCGTCTCCGACTGAATCACTACCTGCTCTGATGGACCAATATGGTAATTGAGCAGGCAATCACGGGAGAAGGTTTTTCCCTCATCATTTTTTTCGCCGGATGACTTCTGACTGTCTGCACCGGCAGCAATGATGGTGTCCTGTTTCTCCTGGCCTGAAATAATCAAACCTGATTCCGGTGTGAGCAAAATGCCGTTTTGGACTCCTTTGTCAGGATCATTGATAATGATTGTATCGTTACGGATGAGAAAGCGGCTCTTGCAGTCATTAACCACGACAGCCTTCAGACAATCCTTCACCTTACCAGAACATACCTTACCTCTGTCATAGACTTTGTTCTGCTTGAGCGAAAATTCTCCAACCTCCACACCTAGCAAATTGAGTAAGTCAGACACGATCTCCTGAGAGGTCGTGCCCTGTGCATAACTCTTGCTGACTTTGGAACTTAGCCACTCTTCCATGGCCGACATTGCCGAGACTGTCGTAATCCAGTCAGTACCACTGTGCTGATGTGAACAAGCGGAGATTTTTCCGACAAATACTGCTCCAACATCACCTTCATATCCGGCATTGATGATCATTGGCTGATCTTTTTTGATGGCATCTCGGGTAGATTTCGCCAGATTATGAATTTTGACGGTGGCCGTCTGTACGGTTGTTGTATCTTCAAAAGGCACCTCAAACTCAAAATAGAAATCGTCCATATCATAAACTGCGCCACCGATCTGAACACTGGCCTGTCTCATCCAAAAGCTCATGACTGAATCACCCTATCATACAGATACAGTTTCACTTTCTTCCCGAAATTGTCAAACGTAATCTCACTGATATCATCTCCTGTCAGGCACAGTGGAATGATAACCGGCAAAGGATATCTGTCGTCCTCCACTGATCCAAATAACGGGCGTCCATATCGAACAGGATCACCATAGCACAAATGCTCTCCAGTAGAAGCTATTGAGAGGTCAACTGTAAAAAATCCCCCCTGCTCATTATACCGAAGCAGGAAGGAATAGGTTTTGTCTCCTAGCTTTAAAGAAAAAGTATATGGGACTTTTGACACATCAACAGGGATAAAGCTGACGCTCTTCCCAAGATCAATAAGCTGCACAATATTCCCCCTATCTTAATCCATTGTAGGATGGCGTGGCCCTGCTGGAAGGCCCTGCACTTGGTTGTGCTTTAGATGAATAGCTATTGACATAAGTCATGTATGCACTTGACGATATTGTTTCTGATACGGTCGTCTTCAAGCCATCGGCACTGATAGCCGCTGTCTGAGAAGTTCCTGATGACGAACTTTCCTGCGCTTTCCCTGCGTCCTGGTTGGACATCATCGTTGATGTTGCAGCCTGTTTGGAAGATACGATCTGTACCTTTTTTAACGTAATGGTGAATCCAAACCCATTGGCATTGGATTTATCAAAATTCTGAACGAGGTTTTGAATCACCAGCATATCAATTCGAACTGCTCCGGTGTAGGTTAAAATATCTCCCTTCTGCCACATCTGTTCGAGCTTACTGTATGCTGATTGAGATACTGCAACACCCGTCAAGGAAAATTGCTGCGCATTTCGGAATACATGGTCATTGATATTAGAGCCGCCTTCGACCGGATTGTCCGTGATACTGCTTGACCTTGTCAAAGACTCCTTCGTAATGATACCCACATCGGACTGAAAGCGGACAGTACCGCATTTTTGTCCTGTCAGTGTATACACTCAATCGCCTCCTATGCAAATCCCTGCTGCAAAGATCTGTTCGCATAATCTTCCTCCTGCATCTGACGATACAACTCTGGGAAGAGGTCTTGCAGCATCTCTTTGAGTTTTGCAATCATTTCCTCGCTCAACTGCCCATTTACCTCTATTTGGATGATCGGGGCAAAGGACAGCTGACGATTCTGTTCCTCGTTGTTCACAACGTTATTTACAACATTGTCGAGCAGCTGTTCACTTCGGTCAGCCGGCAGAATGGCAGTTCCAGAAGGCAAAAACGCAAGTTCTCCACCCTCTTCGTTCATCCATGTAAAACCACCTTCAAAGTTGCCTGTTCCGGCTGCATGATGCGGAATGTTGAGCTGCATATCCAACGACGGAACATTGGACATTGCAGACGACATAGACTTGATTAAACTTGTTATTTTGGAGGTTGCTTCCTGAGCATCATCGACCATGTGACTCCACGAAGTAGAAGACTGCTCCTCCATTTTTTGATAAGTTTGCTCTGTTTGCTCGAAAATTGAGTCTAACGCGCTTCCTACTTCTTTTTTCTCCTTATCGACTTCATCGCTGATTCCCAATACGTTTGACCCTGTTGAAGCCGGTGAGGGTTTTGGCTCCGGTTTTGGCTGGTCGTCGTTTAAGTCGATTCCGATCGGAGCAGAACCAATCTCATCCTGTGTGCCTGCAAGTGTGTTTAATGAGCTTCCTAGCTCATCAACCTCCTTCTTGCTTTCTTCGGCGCCTCCAAAGAGTCCATCAAAAAAATCTACAGTTGCACCTACACCGCTACCCAAAAATTCAATGACACTGCCCAGTCCCTCAGCAATGACCCCCACCGCCTTACCGATCAGTTCAAGCGGCGGTTCTATCCACTCTAATATAGGAGATAGTTCTTCCAGTAACGATGCAATAGGCGGCAGCAGCGAATTTGCCACCGTACCAAGCACAGGCATTAACGGTTGTAAAACACTTTCGTTGAGGGTAGAAAGAATACTGGTTACCGGTGGGAGTAATGTCGACCCAAGTGTTCCCAGAATTTGAGCGAAAGGAGGAAGGACCATCTGTGCTATCTCTCCAAACACCGAGATCAGCGGCGTTCCTGCCTCAAAGAGCGTTCCGAGCACACTGGTCAATGTTGGAATGAGCATCGAACCAAGGTTCATCAAAACTGGAACTGCCTGCCCCATGCCATTGCTGAGTACATCCACAAATCCCATCAGCATTGGTTCAATCGTCGGCCAGTTGTTCAAAACTGTTCCAAACAAACCCTCCATAGCAGGGGCAAACTTTGCTCCTGCATCCGCCATGAACTCATTCCAGATACCCTTTAGGCTCTTTGTACTGTTAACCAGTCCACCGGTATCTTTGATCGCAGCTTGCTGGATGCTGGTACTCTTCTGAAGCAGTGCATTCATTCGCACTTGAGCCATCGCTGCATCGTCCAACTCGTCGATATTCTCACCGAGTCCCATCGAAAGTGCAGTATTTTTGAGGACAGCGTCGTCGATATGGACACCATACTCCTCTAGCGCCGCTGAGTTTCCGCTCAAATAGTCCTGGACGACCCCCAGTGCTTCTGTGTCGTCCATAGAAAAGGCATTGCCAAAATCATACGCCAGCGAGGTTGTCGCTTTAGAGAGTTCTGTGGCTGCCTCTCCAGTGATCCCCATTTCTCCATAAAGTGCCTTGTTTGACACCATGAAGCTTTGGATCTCCGATTTGGCCCGATGGATAGAGCTCCCAAAATTCTCCGCCCATTCGGCATCTTCTTCTGTGAAATTGGCAGCGAATTTTTTTCCGGAATTTTCTGAAATACCTGCCAGTTCCAGTGCAGCAGCTCCAAGTTCTTTGAGCTTGTCTATTCCCGCCTGGATCGCTTCAAATCCGATAAAAGCCCCTATGGCTCCTTTGATGGCATCTCCAATTTGGTTGCCAGCACTCTCGCCTTCATCTCCAGCATCATCAAGCTTCTTTTCTGTATCCTCTGCGGCATTTTCCAACTTTCGAGTATCCTTTGCCGCATCGAGCATCGCCTTTCCCAACTTCGATTTAATAGTATCAATAGGATGCTGCCATGCCTTTTGATATTTCTTCAGCTTCTTGTCACTGTCATCAAAAAAAGCTTTGGCGCGCTCCCCTGCGTAACCAAAGCTTGATCCGATTCCACTTTTAAAAGATTTCCAGAAACTTTCCCCTGATTTTAGGGAAGAACCCATCGACTCTTGGAAGCGTGCTCCCATCTCTTCGGTAGCACTGAGAACCTTTGTTTTGGCTTTTTCTGTCTCATCACCGATACCCTTAATTTTATCGGCGGCAGCGTCTACTTCATTTCCCAATCCTTCAGTGGAATCCGCAGCAGCATCCATTCCATTTGCAATACCACTGCCTGCTTTCCGGCCATCTTGTTCCACGCCACGAAGCTCATCCACGAGGCTTTGGAGATCAGCTGTAATTGATCCGAGTTGCTGAATAGAATCCTGGAGGCCAAAGTCCAAACCAAACGTCATGGATCTGCTGTCTTCTATTTTTCTCGCCTCCATTCATTATACAGAATTTTAGCTTCGATTGCCTCGGTGTACTCCTCCAGATTCATCGCTTTCAATTCTGTGTACCCGAGATCTTTACCCGTGTACACCATGGTCCAAAACTCTTTATGCCTTTTCGCTCGCTCCGACGCCAGACGCCGGTTTTGCAGTGCTGCGAAGAAATTTTTCGATACGGGCAACTAACATCTCAACCGTGGCAAGATCGCCAGTTTCCTCAAAGTACGCCAATCCCTTGTTTTTTACTTCCAGCGGTTCCACAACGACACCACGCAGAAGGGCATCAATGTATCCTGCTGAGCGTCTCTGCTTGCCAGAGAGGAAGCGGTCATTGATATCGTAATACCACGAGATCGAAACACTCTGGAGAGTAAAATCCTGGTCATTAATATTTACTTTTTCCTGTCTGTTCATATCGCATACCTCCTAAAAATTATAAATTGTCTTTCGGAATAAAAATGGTGATCTGCGCCGATCCAAGGTCTTTGCTTCGACCGATATCCGGCATCTTTGTGATCCTGCAATTCTCTGCACTGATACTCAGCGGATCAAACTCGTTGGCGTCATTGACAACGACGCTGAGCATCTGACGTCCAGTGGCCATGGAACGCAGCATCGACAGATGAGGGCTTGAGTTCATCAAGGTAATCGTCAGGGTGCCGGTCTCATCTCTGTTTTCAGTGTAAGCTACATCTCCCTGCACACCGACATTCGGTGTAACAATGTCACCTGTGCGAGAGTAGGTAAATACACCGGAGGAATCGAACCCTGTAATAATCGTTCCATTGATGACAACGGAGACCTTATCGGGGTCATAAGTATGTACCATAGTTTTTTACCCTCCTTACTCAAAATCAACGGTAGCCTTCAAAGTACCTGTAACTTTTACTCTATGTACTGCTCCTTCCAGCTGAGCTTCCCATGTGATCGGCGGCATCTCTCTTGCTCTGGCCTGATCATCGGTAGCATCGGCACGAGTCGGCACATTGACCAGATACATTCCCTTTTTGCTTTCTGGATCTTTTGCAATAATGCCATATTCAACTGCACGATTCAGTGCGGAAAAAACGGCGCTTGCAACCTGTACAAATCCCTGGTTGGTGTATGGTACCTTCGGTGTCTGGATCAGGAGGTTGTACAGGTTTTCACGGATAGTGAGAGCAATATAATCGGCACCCATCTGGCTATCGATATACTCCCCATCAGCACATACGCCGTTTTTCATATACTCGCGTTTGTATTCAACTGACAAGAAGTTTATATTTGCTTCCTCCAGAGCTTCACGCTCAGCGTCGGTAAGCGGCTGCAAAGTGATTCCCTGAGGCTGTTTAAACTTCCATGTAACGCTCTGTGGATAAAATGGGCCAACATTTCCAACCCACGCAGCAGCTGCTTCCTCTTCATCAGAATGGTAAACGATGACACTTCGACGATTGGTAACAGAAAGGGACTTATTTGCTGTCTGTGCAAAGTACAGCTTTCGATGGTCCTCAATTTCTGCTTCCAGCTCCGCTTCGGTTGGCTCGGTCCCCTCCGCCCACGCTGCAAGGGCCTGTATATATTCATCGTCTTTTTTATCAGTCAAGACAAGATACCAGTCGTCGTCCTGCTGTCGCAATGCCTCCAGACTTTCTACCATAGCCGATGCACTTTCAGGTGTTTCCAGCCCTACGATTTTTACTTTGCGGATCAGGCCATCCGCAAGCGTCGTTTTACCCTGGTCAAATAGCGCCTGTGCCATCTTCTCAACATTCTTACCCGAAAAATCAACTGCGATTTCCTCAAGAGATCGATAGGTCTTGATGGCTTTTTCTCCTTCGGTGCTTACGAGAAGAATATCAAGTCCCTGGGCCTCTTTTGGTTTATCATCCAGTCGTACAACTACCACTATATCTTTCGGCATAATTTCACTCCTTTACAATTTTGATAGGCTCGATATATCCAACAATTCGATCATCTACTCGACAATATCTTAACTGCACATCGAATCCGTACTGACGTGCCATTTGGTCGACTTCCAAAAAGGATCGATTTCCAGAATCGCTGACACTCACCACAACAAATCCTGCTGCATGGATGTCGTCCTTGCCTGAATGCAGGAAAAAGCCCTGTAACCGATCACACAGTTCCATCGCCTCGTCCTCTCCATGGATATATGTGTCATCCTTCCAGCGGCTCCAGCTGACTGCGGTAAAGGAAATTGTCATGGTAGGATTGACCATCCTGCGCTCCTGTCTGCCGTCAAAACTGTAACACCCCATCTCAATGGATGGCTGCATATTCGTTAGGATAGAGTAATATACAAAAGGTGCTTCCGCTTCTGGTTGTGTCTGGTCGCTTAAAACGACCGGACAACCCAAATATTGAGACAGTGCCGCTACCAAAACGTTTCTTTTTTGGACTAAGCTCTCCGTCCTCCACTCCTCCCTTTTGCTTCAACTACATATCTCTTCATTGGATGGATGCTGTTATGACCAAGTTCTTGCGTGACGGTATACGTCATATCACTTTGCGGATCGTAAACACTCCCACCCACTTCCAAGGCATGGCCATTGGTATAAATTTTTTCGCTGTCCTTTGAATAAGTGCCTGTTGGTGTCCTTTGCAGGTCTTTATCCGATACAGGAAGGACAACACCTTGAAAGGCAACTTGTTCATCTTTAGATGGCACCCATTGACCACCATCCTGTTGACTGTACTTTCCACCAGATTTGAGCTGATACATCGTGTGCATCAGTTCTCCTGGAATTTGTGGCATTGGCAAACTAGAAAAGTTCATTCAGCATTCTCCTCAATCCAGTAGGTAATCGCACTGATAAGTTGTCCGGAATCAATCAAGGGTGTTGTTTTTCCTGGAGAAGAACTCAGCGTTATCCTGCCTTTCTCTTTCAACACACCCGAGTGAATATATTCTACTATCATACTGACACCCGTATTTCCAATACGTTCTGCAGCTACTCTGGTGCTGATCTGCCCCATCAATGCCATCCGTAAGGACTCATCACAGACGGAGGCAAAGTGGTCTTTATTCTTATCATAGGAGGCTCGAATAAAGCTTCGCTCCGGAATTGTCACCTCTGGAATCAGTAAAAACAGATACTTAATCTTCCTCTGGTCCTTCTTTTTGTATACCTTTTTGCTTTTCTTTTTATTCTTGCGGGTTTGCTGCTCCCCACTGTCCTCTGCCTGCTCCGCTTCCGATACCTTCCGTTCTTTGACAGATGCCTTTTTATCGGCATAAACGCACGCGAATAAAAATCCGTTCCTGCTCTTGATAAAAAAGATATCCGAAAAGTCTTTGATTCTTTTTCCTTTGGCATCTTTATGGATCGGTATTGTAAGATTCTTTGCATTGACAGCTTTAATAACTGCCCCATACTCATGTACACGGGCAATGGTCAACAGATCCGCCTGTGATTCATATACACCTTTTTGAAAGGCATTCGCTCCTGGTTCCCCACCGATCCCGATGTGGATTTTGACATGGTCGAAGTATTCCAGCACGGAGCGTATACGCTCCAATTCTTCCAGCATTCCACCTTTCACCTGCATCGTCAGATTCTCCTATATCGATTGATAGTTGAAATCCAGCTATCTCTCTGTGTTTTATCAAATGTCCATGAAACATCAGAAATAGAAAACGCTGACAATCCCTGCGCACCGTTTTTGCGGAGCTGGTATTCCTGTTCTACCATTTCCCATACGAGGTTCTCCAAGTCTGCTGGAAGGGTACACGGACTGTCTTCGGTTGCATCTTTCGGTAAAACATATCCAGCAGTATACTGCACTAACAAATAGCGTTGAGGCGCAATATAGTCGCCGGATAATCCAGCCGGATATCCACGGTAAGGCCAGCCTTCTTCTCGGTAAAGTACACCAATCTCGCCCTTTTCATCAAAATTGTAACTTGCAGGTGCCAGTACTTTTCCGCTACCAATCTCCGTTACTGAGTCGACCGATACAATCGGATAATGCTGCAATACCAATTCCTGTGAACCAGTTCCACGGCATTTCTGTCTGTAGTCGCTCCTCCCCAGTTTACGTTCAGTCATGGTTTCCACCCAGGCAGACGCAGCGTTGATCAACCTGATCAGCACATTATCCACCTGTGAGGCTGATTCTTCCACCGGCATTCCCAGCATTTCCTTGACCGTTTCCAATGTTGTGAGGGCATTTGAAGCAAGCTCTATCATAGAAATCACCTGCCCCTACTCCGATTTCTTCTCGTTTTCCTTATCCTGTTTTATTTCCCGATCGCTGTTTTTCTGCTGTTTGTTATCTTTTGCTTGTGGAATTTTGGGAGTTTTTACAGTATATACACGAGCCATCGTGATTCCTCCTTCAAATCGGCATTTGCTCTGGATCACCAAGCACGAAAGCGCAGGTGGCTGTGCAGCTAGGCGAAGAGTCGCCTGTACAAACCATTTCCACCTTCGCCTTAACATATCTCTTACAGCCCACCATATCTAAATCGATATTAACCAGCTGGCTGCCCGCGGCATCCGTTTCCAGTTCCAAAACACCTTCATCGATGGTATGGTCAAGGACCAGTTTCTTGTCCGCTATTGGAGTATAAGAACCGCTTTCCTCATCAGACTCCGTGAATGTAACCTTTACCTTCATACCGGTCGGTGTCCCCGTTGGTTTCCCAACCAAGACGCCTAAAACTGCTGAAAGAAATCCCTCTCGATCAATAACGTCTTCACTGGTATAAGGTGTGACTTTCACATTTTGAAGTAATTCTCTTTTCATTTCGAGTCTCCTTTCAAATCAATCCCCTCAAGCGTTATAAGCACACTGAGGGGATTTTTGACTAAATCGCCTTAATATTCTTGACATGCAGGAAGCTTTCTTTATGTCGTGCAGCAATATCAACATACATCAAAGCGCGGGTGGCAGCCAGGTTTTCCTCAAAGGCATTGTGCTGAACGCCTTCCTCATCTACCCAGGAGCCATCCAAAGTGGTGTAGGTTTCCAGTCCCATCTGCTCACCTAACAGAAGATCCGACCAGTTACCAAATCCCATCTCCGTAATACCACCATCGGTAGTCATAATCTGGTTGGACACCTTATATGGGAATCCAAGCAGTTTACCAGCGGTCATCTCATCACGGTAAATATAAGCACCAGTGGTGGTCTTCATGTTCATAAAGTAACCTTCCAGTACGGAATTGAATACCCATCCGAGCTTCTGGTCGTCAACGTTCTTAGCCAGAACTTTAGATCGGATGTATACTGGGAAATCCGCTGTAATCTTGCCATTGGTATCTGACAGGGCCGTATTACCAGTTGTTTTTGCATCGATATGTTCAATTTCCTTATCGGCAAAAATGCCCATAGGCTGGAACTCTCCGCCCTTGCCAAACAGAGCACCAAAATCGAGACCCAGTTCCATGCGACGTGTCAGGTCATTGGCAAAGATTTGATCAGCCGAGTAGCTGGTGCTCATCAACAGTTCTCTGGTCTGGGGTACAATCGCCTCCAATCTCTTGCTGGACAGGCGGATATTTCCGAAACTCGGCTGAGATTTTGTAATCTTACGCTGCTCTCCACCCCAGGTTGCACGTGCGCCGCCGGTCATTTTCGGAATATTGATGTTGCCAGACGGCATTGGCACTTTCTGGGCGCCCAGCTCGAAGATAACTGTTTTGGCATACAGCATCTCAATAATCTGATCCAAATACACTTCCGGAATCAGATAACCGCCCGCCGCCGGATTAGTCGCTGCCAATGCTTTAAACTCACGCGCCATATCGCTGTCATCATACCTTTTGCTGGCATAAAACGCTGCTGCTTCCGGATCATGTTTTCCGAAAACATCATAGCACTTGATTGCACGCGCCAGCTGAATCTGAGGTGGCGCCGCTTTTTTCTGTTTTGGATTCACCTGTTCACCTCTCGAAAAATAAATATCGCTATATTTTCTCTTGGGTTGCCGCTTAGGTGGAGTCGATTTTTTTCCTGTTAATCCACCTCTCTTTTTGGCCTGCTCTTCCGGATTTTCGTCCTCTTTACCTTCTTCAGGATCTTCTCCTTCTTTTTCTCTCTCAGGATCATCACACGCTTTACCTTCTTCAGGATCATCATCCGACTTTGCAGCATCAAGGATTTCGCTGACAGCTTCCATAATTTCTTCACCTGTCAGCTCCCCAATCTCTTCCCCCGCCTCCTTACGGGACTTGCGTTTTTCTTCTGCCAGCTCCAATGCCTGCTCAATCACATCTTCCACATTCTCTGTTAAACTACCCTGAGGGTCACCCTCCCCATTCATCGACTTGATGGCAGATGTAATCTCCGATCGAATGATTTTCTTGAGCTCCTGTAAGCCCATTGTGTGGGTTTTTCTTGCACTCATGTTTCTTTTTCCTCCTGTTACAGTATTAGTTCTATCATCATTTCTTCCGATTGCCTGTCCACCGGTTTGCTCTTGGGCGGTGACTGTTCCGATTCCTTGATAATAGCATCTATTGTCTTAACAGCGTTCTTCAGCGCTGTGCTTGCCTCTTGCAACGTTTTCAGACGGGCCGCGCTGATCTTGCGCCCTTCTTTCTGCTCTCCCGCTACGTCATCAAGCCAACCGCTCAGAAACTCCAATGAGTTTCGGCGGGATTTATACCCGTCAATGGTTGCCTTTTCGTTCATCGCCCAGGTGACCACCGACACTTCCCAGAGGGTAACCTCTACTAGGTGGCGGTTTCCGTCATCGTCGTAGTTGGCCTTGACCGTATCATATCCGATGGACAGTTCGTTCAGGACGCCGTCCTTCAGCAAGACCTTGACATCCTTTCCAAGGCTGGTATCGCTGATCTTGGCCTTGATATACAGGCCCTTATCATCTTCCCTCAATTCCAGCGGCTTCCCGACCGGAAGTAGCTGATCGTTGTGAAGAGCAAGAATCTTAATACGATCAAAGTTTTCCTTTAACGTTTTGGTAAAGGCACCTGGATCGACAATATCTCCACCCGAATCAAGATTACCAAACACGGAAGCATATCCTTCAAACACTCCCTGTTCTTCATCCAGCACATCTGCTTTAAAGCAAATCTGTTTATATTCCAATTTTTTTCACCTCCTTCATGACATAAAAAAAGCAGGGTCTCCCCTGCATCTTTTATTAAAAATCTCCTGCAATCACTCTGCATCTGCAGTTGATCACTTCTTTCGGTTTGTTGACACTCGGATCTCCTGGAAACATCAAACCATTAGAGAAAGGTCTGTTGATATCCTGTACCTCTCCGTGCAGTTTTTTGTGAGAATCACGAACAACTCCATCTCGGCTGGTCATCCACTTTTTGGTTTTGATACCACCTGCCTGCATACCATCCATGTGTCCCTGCATCATGCTGGTATGAGCTTCTGTCTGCGCAATCGTTCTCGCGCGTGCCGGTGTGCTCTGCATCAGATTTTTGATACCATCTGCAATCTGCTGATAAGTCTCTCCAGTATCAATTCCAGATGCCACAATCTGCCGGATTCCCTCCTTAGTCGTTTCTGTAATCCGTTTCACTCGCTGCGCACCTCCGGTCCTGGCAAAACGATACAATCTTTCTGCATTGACCGACATGTGATAAGCGTCATTTGCCATCTGGCAACCAGACAGATATGTCGATTGCCACAGGGGTGTAAAGAGCTGGCTCAACTCCGCTACACCCTTGTCCCAATCATACAACTGGTCGATAAATTCATCGATTTCTTCCTGTGTGCACCCGTTTTCGATCATTTCTTCCAGTTGCCCGCGAATATCGTTTTTTGCTTTGCCACTGCCTTCCAGCACCGTGAGGATTTTCTCATTTTGCTGCGCAAAAAATTGGTTTGCCGCACGGAGGAATTGCCGCTCGTTTTTGAGTAGTTCCCTGTCAAAGCTTTTCATCAGCATTTTCGCTTGATGGGAGATTGGTGTCACTTTCATGGGTTCATCTATTGGCAGGGTAAGTTCTACCTGCTCCTCTTCCGGTACTGCTCCACTATCCATCTGGCTGAAGGCAGTCGGATCTTCATCTGCTCCTAAGAAAACATCAGAAAAGCTGCTCTTATAAATGTCTCCATTTTCCACATCATCTAAATCGAGTAGCTGTCGACTTTCGTTTTTGGTGAGAAGGCCAACGTTCCATCCATCGATTGCCTTTGCTTTGTCGAATTCTTGATTTTTCGGTACAATGTCATCGTACCTCCAAACCAGATTTTCTCCAAACATTGGAAGTAGCTGTGTGTTGATTGCTTCTTCCCGCATCCTCAGTTTTGGTATCAGCACATTTTGCGCATAGATGTACTGTGCTGCTTCGGAGGTTGCCCTGTTGCTGCTTTCTGTGATTCCCATGATTTCCCTGGGCACACCAAAATGCTCTAGGACAGCATCACGGATAAAGATTCTGCCCTGGATCATGTCCATGTCCTTCATGTTTTCAGCTAACTTCTGTACGGTAACATTGCTTTTTAAAACAGCAAATCGGTGACTGTTTCGCACACCTTTATGGGATTCCCCCCAGGTGGCCTCCAGCCTTTTTCTTTGATCTTCTGTCAGATCTTCGCCCGAAACAATTGTAGACGGCGTGCCATCGTTCAGAAAGAAATTCTTTTGGAATTTTGCCGCGTATTCATCAATCTCAATTTCGTCTGCCAGTGGCTCACTCTGTCCCAGTCCACGTCCAAATGGATCATATGGGTTGAGATCTCTCATAACAAACATATCATCAACTGACACATTCATAATACTGCCACTTGATGTCCTGATTTGGTAATATGGATTTCCCTGGTATGGCGTCATCTGTACCCAGTGTGTTGGCACCGGCCACAACTCAGACGGCCTCCCCAGCAAATCTCTCTCAATGATAAAATATGCCTCTCCTTTGAGCATAAGGTAGGTTTCAAATAGTTTCCACAATGCTGCGGAGGAAAACTCATACATAGGGTTTACCCGTCGCCAGAATGTCAAAAACGGGTGGGATTCTATTTCTTCCTCTCCGCCATCCTCATTTACTCTGTACAGTTTGCCCTGCACAAATGATAAGTCAGATGCGATCCTTCCCACTACTGCCAGGCGCGGTGTCTGAGCATAATACCGAATCCACTCCTCGGTATTCTTCCTGGGTGGCGAAGTGTAACGCGGAAGGAATAGACTGTTGCCTCTATAGTGATTTGACGGCTTATCTCTTCTCCAAAAATTAAAAATGCCGATTGTAATCACTCCTTATCTAGTTCAATGATATCGTCACTTCTCTTCATGACTGTATGAACAAAATAGCGTATGTCATCCATCGCATGGTCATTTTCCTTGAGCGGTGTATCCTTTCCAGATTTTTCATCCCATACATATAAACCAAACTCCCGGATTGTATCCTTGCAACAGTCATTAAAAAATATTCGACCGCACTTCAGGTAAGTCGCTACCTGACGGATTCCGTTGACCACATCATTATCTGCTTTTTTGACCGAATAACGGTCGTGCCGACGGATGCAGGTAATAAAGCTGGCTGCGGACGGGTCTACGATAATATCCTCGATCCTTCTTTCCCCTGCCAGCTCCTCCAGCGCCAAGTAGTATTCCTCATCGGTGAGCTGCCTGTTTTGCTTTCTACCGTCCCAATAATACTCCTGGATGCGGTACCAGCGTTCAGGTACACGATTACCTTCATCGTCCAGATGAGCCGACACTCTACCCCACAATCCCATCGACATCGGGTTGAGTGTGCCATAGTCACAGGATATGTAATACTGATCGTATGAACGATCCTCCGTTGGAACAACGTGATAATCCTTGTTAAACATTGGATATATCGTTCCCTCTGCTTTGACCCATTTACCCAAGATAAATCGCTCATAAAACACTCCGCTGTACAGGCTTTCATATTCCGCACGCTTTTCCGCGCTGATGGTGAGGTTATCCTCCATGGTAAAGTGCTGGTAAAATATTTTCTCCTTTTTCTTTTTATCTTCCGGCGCAATCCATTCTTTGTAAAACCAGTGTTCTGGATTCTCTGGATTGCAGTTAAACCAAAATCGGCTACCTTTCACGGAGCAGCGCGCCATTGCCTGCTGTACAAAAGATTGCGGCATCAATGCTACCTCATCAAATAGCACTCCTGCCAATGTCATGCCCTGGATCAGGTCCTGGCTACGTTCATCGCGTCCGCCGAAGATATAGTATTTATTGATCCGGTTCCCGCTACAGACATAAACAACATTCTCCGCCCTTGAATCCTGTACCCGATATCCAAGTCCCATCAACATCCGTTTGAGCGTGTCCAGGACGTTACGCCGAAACGATCCAATGGTTTTACCACACATGGCAAAACTACAACCATTGAAACTTTCCATCGACCACAGCACAAAGGACAAAGACATCGACAAGGTTTTTCCGGATCGGATAGAGCCATCTGCAATGATCGCCAGCCGGTCTTTTACCAGCGATGCCTTGCACCACCACAGCAGGACTTTGAGCTGTTTTTCCGAAAAATTGGAAAACCGAAAATCAATCCTTTCTGATCTCTGTTTTAGACTTCTGAGCATTCTCACTTTGTTTCTCCTTTAGCTTCAAAATAGAATCATTGAGTATTTGGGTGAAGTTAGTAACCTGCTCATTATCACCGTTTTGGTGATCCATGCAGTACTGATATAACCATTCAAGTGCCTTCATTTTGTCGTACAGCTTAATTGACGCGCCGTCTCTGCCCATCTTGATTTGACTGATGAGCTGGCCATCCACTTCTATCGATTCTCTAAACTTTACGGTATTTATCATTTTTTTCAGTTCATGCTTCTTACCATCTTCTCCTTTGACCATGATTGGGCCAAACGGTCCCATGACCGTCTCTTCTTCCTGTCCAAAAGAGACAAAGTCAGTAATATCTGCAAAGGCAATATCCACATAGCGCTGAAAGATATCTTCCTCCGTCAAAAGTTCTCTCTCCATTCGTTGTTTTTTTAACTCTTTGATCTCGTTTTTAATCCGAGTATTTCCGAGTAATGCCGGCCCGTTAGTGAGTGCTGTTTGATAACTGCAGCCATACGCTTTTTGATAGGATTTTGTCGCGTTAAAAGTTCTAAGATAGTAAGCGCAAAAGAGTCGCTGTTTATCGGATAAATCCGTATTTTCCAGCTGCTCAAAAATCTCCTCTTTTCTGCTGTAATCTATCTCTTTTGGCTTATCGCATTTTTCTTTCCGAACGTTCGCTTTCTTTTCCGAACGTTCGGAATCCCATTGGTAAGTATTTTTCCATCTCCGAATAGTACCTGCAGGGAGTTCCAACTGCTGTGCAATTTCTACCAGTTTCATTCCCTTTTGATACATTTCTTGAGCCTGTTTTACCTTTTCGTTTGGCGCCCTAGGCATCTCACCACCTCTCTCAATATTTCTATTATTGTTCTTGTAAAATTCTCTTTTCCGCTACTGTATAATATTCTTCATCCAGTTCAAATCCGATGTAATTGCGACCACTACGGATACAAGCCACTGCTGTGGTGCCGCTGCCCATACAGTTATCGAGCACGAGCGCACCCTCATCGGTGTAGGTGCGGATGAGATACTCAAACAGCGCCACCGGTTTCTGTGTCGGGTGCAGACCGCGCTCACAGGGAACTTCCAGAAGATTTCGGGGATAGTTGATATACTCGGTTACATAATCAGATTCCAGTCCGTGGCTGTAAACTTCCCCATTCTTCTTTCCGCTTCCCTTGTGATACTTCGGATTCTCCAACCGGATCAGCCCCTGTGGATGATATACCGGTGGCTTTTTGTAGAATACCACCACATCCTCAATACAGCGCATAGGCTGCTTCTTTGCATTGGCAAAGCCGGTCGGACAGTTTTTGTGCCAGTACCAGCAATACCGGAACAGTTTGCGGTTGCTTTGGATGAGCGCTGTCGTGAATGGCTGGATCGCCGTCAGCACGATGGCGCCGTTGTCCTTGATGATGCGCTCATATTGTTGCCATAGCTGGTCGAATGGCAGCACGCTGTCCCATCGGCAACTTGTGACACCATACGGCAGATCGCACAAAATCATGTCGATTGACTTATCCTCGATCGCCTGCATTCCGGCAAGGCAATCTGTGTTGTAAATTCGGTTTGTTTCTAACATTTATCTTTCACCTTTCTCGGGGCTGAAGGTGGAAAACGGCATGAAAAAAGCCGGTCTTCCCAAAAGAAATCCGGCTCAAAAATATAAAAAATCCGCATATTTAAGCGGTTTTTACTCAAAATACATTGACATACTGCTATCAGTATGCTATAATATAATCAATGAAGGGAGGTGAACAAAATGGAAAGCAAAATAAAAGAGCTCATCAAGCTGGTAGCACAACTCGAAGAGCTCACGATAAGAATTATCAGCTTGGCCGGCTGGATTTTAATTCTTATCAAACTTTTCCGTTAAGGGTTGGGGCGCAAGCCCCCTCCCTTTACCTTAAGTATACCAAACCGCTTTCCAAAATGCAATCATGAAAAAAGATATTTTTAAACTTGTAATTGAATTGCTGACTCTTGCAGGACTTTTATTCTTCCTGTATTTCATGATCTGTTCCATCTTTTAGGAGGTGCTCTATGGGAAAAACATCTACTCAGGTCAAGCAGCGATATTTGGACAAAGCCTATTCTCAAATCGCTGTGCGCCTACAAAAAGACCTTGTTGCTCAATGGGAAGAGGCTATCAAGACTGACGGTATCAGCAAGGCGGAGTTTATCCGTCGGGCGATCACGCAATATCTTGAAAGCAGATCCTCTTCTGCAAAATAAGGCACACAAAAGCCGCTTGTCCTTTTGGGCAGGCGGCTTTTTGCGTTTTAAGGAGAGTTCAAAAGGAGGCGTTCCTGTCTAATGCCACTATAATTGTATCACTGTTTTTATGTGGCTTTCAATGGCCTGTTCGCTGATTTGGTTTAATGCTTTCCTGTGCAGACGAAGCACCCAGCGATAATTAAAATCCATCCGCACTGCGATTTCCTCCCAGCGCATCCCATTTATGTATCGATAAGACATGAGCTGACGCAGCTTGATATCGTCTAGGGATTCCAGTAATTTTTTAATATTCTCCTGAACCATTATTGCCTGATGGAGTTTTTGATTGAGCTTGTCTGTCAGCTCCGCTACCTCGACCGCTGCTGTCTGAACCTTATCACTCCCGCCACCATGCGGCATATCGCTGTATGATGGGCTGATTCTTGTTGCTAAGTCCTGCCAGCGTTGCAGCTCTTTGGTTATCTGGTCAATCTCGATGTGCATAATCCGATATTGATTCAGGTATCTACATTTCTCTTTGTTGTCCACCGTTCCCACTCCCTCTCATTGCCTGATGTTCTCTCACTAGCTTATCTACAACCTTCCCTATCTCTTTGTATCCTGCAAGCCGTGCATACTCATAAAGATGATAGGCGGTCTGGGTAGTAATCAAAATGGACAGCGGCGAAGGTTTTTATGTTTCATGATCATTCCTCCCTCAATGCATCCATAACCGCTTTCAAAATCTTGTGCATCTCTTCGTATTTCAGACAGTCTGGTAATGAAATGTCGTTATTCCATGCGATATCATGGGCTTTATTTATTCTTTCTTTCAGGCTACTAATTTCAGATATAGGATCTGTTTTTACCACTCTTTTTAAAATCACTCTTCCTCCATCTGTGTAGATCTCTATCTTTTCGCCTGGCTCCATTCCAAGCTCTTCTCTGAAATCCGATGGAATGACAATTCTGCCTAAATCATCAAGTCTTCTTGTTACACTTCTTTTCATGATTCCAAACCTCCCCAAACTTCTTTGTAACAATTTCCGGCCTCAGCCACTCTCTTTGGAATTTTCTCCACTGTTCATCTGTTTCTCCGATTTCATTGCGGTACAGCATAGCATAAGGAACAAATCCCGCCTTTACTGTTTGAAGCAATCGTTTTTCTGCTTTTTCAAACGTATCTCCCTTGTATCCAATCAGGTTATAGCAACTCATTACATGGCTTTGTGGTGTAATACCTGCCTCTTGCAGCATTCTGCCTGCCAGTACCAGCGGTTCATAATCATCTGGCGTGTCGTAGGCAAAATACATTCTCTGTGCCCTTGATTCTTTCAATAGTTCACAGTGCCACGGTTTCAGTTGTCTGGCTTCCAGTCCACCAGTAAATTTGGGCTTTACCGGCTGCCTTTTGAGCATCTCAAAAACTGCTTTAATATGCTGATCGGAACACTGCAAAAGGTTGTTGTCCAGAACATCCCATCCGTCTTTAATTTCCAGTTCTCGCAATGTCCCTTCCCGCTTGCTTGCCATGCAAAACCAACAATGATTATTACACCCTCTGCTTGTGATTGTGTATCCTTTCTTAAGATACATCCCCGGAGTAAACTCTCCTGCCGGATCATCATAGGCTGGTCCACCAATCTTTATAGGCACACCAAGCATCTGCCATTGATAAGCCATTTCCTCTGCTATTTGCCTGTCGTAAGTAAATGTTACACTAATATGCACCTCATCCACCTCTGGCATATTCAGTAATGGTGGAGGTCCAAAAAAACATAGTTCATCTTCTGGCGTTGCTTTTGTTTTTCTCGGGAATATTCTAGCTATCTTCACCATCATAAACTCCCCATACCTCACCCTTTAATCGTTCCACCGCGTATGTACGCCTCCATCGCCTCAAAGTCAAGACAGGAGCTGGAAGAAAAACTGTTTTCTTTTGTCTGGAAATTACTGTATCCATTTTTCTCCCATGTGCGTACAGTGGCTTTCCAATCTTTCATAGGATTTTTACCTACCTTCCAGCCGTTCGCCTCGTAGTAATCCACAAACCGCTCAGCATCTACATTGTTGTTTCTTTCCCTGCAGTATGCCCTCACTTCTTCGACAGTAGGCTTGATAAATCTGGGGGCAAGAGAGCGCTTGCGCTCCGGGGCTGGATTCCCCTCTCTATTTATCCTATCCTTATCTAGCTTATCCTTACCTAGACTAACCTCGGGATACTGTTTGTATCCGGCACTGGATACATCTTGTATACAGACTGTATCCGGGTTGTATACAGGTGCTGACAAATCGCATAAACAAGTCGTGTTTTGGCAATTCAAAGAATAAGCTCCTGTTTCACTTTCTATCAGCATGGATTTTTCTTTGCGATAATCGGTTTCGTGATACCGGTCTTTTGGGATGTAGTTGTGCACCTTCCAATCCCGTATTACACAAACTCCACTTTCAAAAGGAATCAAGTATCCTTTGGCAACCAGGAGTTTAAGATCATCCTCGCTGCACCCTACCATTCGGGTGATACGTTTTGGGGATGCTACAAAGCCATCATCATCTGCTCTCACTGATAGATCATAATAGAGCAACCTGGTTGATATCGGCATATCCAAAAACAAGTCGGTATCAACCACTTTTTTAGAAATCATTCGTCTTTCAGCCACTCTATCGCCTCCTAGAATGGCAGATCGTCATCTTCTTCGGAAACTTCTTGAAAGTCATCTGTTGCGGTCTGTGGAGGTGGCGCAAAGGACTTTGCAGGCGGTGGCGGCATAAACATATCGTCTCTCTCAATGTCGGCACTTGGCTTGCTTGCCTTTTCGCCTGTGAAGTGCGTCTGTGATACCACAATCTCTGTTGCAGTACGCTTGTTTCCGTTCTTGTCCTCATAGGATCTGGTTTGGATGCTGCCTTCTACGGCGATCAGGCTGCCTTTTCGGAAATACTGATTGACAAATCGTGCTGTATGTTCCCATGCAACGCACGAAAGAAAATCAGTGACTTTCTTGTCACCATATCCTCGATCTACTGCCAGAGTAAACGAAAGAACATCTTTTCCGGTTTGTGTTCGTTTTAATTCTGGTTCCGCAGTTAATCTGCCCATCAAACAAACATGATTCATGTTATATCCTCCATCTTAATTTCTTGCATAAGTTTTCATCAAGTCTAATTCCTGTAATGTGATACTTTTTGTCAAAGGAAGCCTGTCCGATCTGGTCAACTTCCGCATGATGCTGCCTGCACAGTGGCTGCACAAGCTGCCCTAAATGGTGAATCTGTCTCCGATCTCTGCCCATGCCTACACGTTCTACCTCGTGAATGTCCGCTTTCTTTCCGCAGATTGCACAACGGCGGTTTGCAACACAAGCATATAAATACCGATCGATGTCCTCGCATCGGTTGAGCAGACTGTCACGGCATGGGATATTATGTTCTACGGCTAAGTCAATCAAGTATGATATAAAATCCCTTGCCGTGCTCACATCGCAATTTGACAGGCTGAATAGGTTAATATCGAGCAGCTCACAGTAATGATATTCGAGTTGTTTTCTTATTGCTTCACTGTCTGTGGTGTCGATCAGGTAAAGCAGCTGCAACCGCCGAAGTTCTTCCTGATATTGCCGCTTGTCCTTTGCCCATGTTGCCCAGTCTGCAATGTCCCGAAGCATGGCAAATATCTTCCTGCGCTGTGCCGGGGTTATGGTGCGACCGTCCACAAGCCGCACCTCACACTCTGTAATGCCTTGCTGCTGTAATAGATCTGAATCCTTGAATGGTACGCATATTGTCAGTGTTTCGCCGTCATAGCCACTTACAAAGCCCCTGACAAGCATTGTTACCACTCCTTCACGGCTTTAAGTAATCGAGTAAGCTGTGCCTTTGTGAGGTTCTCAGGCGTATTACCCATGCTTTGACGTGCCCACTGTGACATGATTGTTTTATCTCTGCCCTTGTCAGCTCCAGCCTTGTAAAACTCTGCAACTAGACTTTCGTCTGCCCTTTGTCTGTCTGGCTCTGTGTCCTTTGTGTACTTGGTTTTGTCTGCCTGCCAGTAAACATCTGCTGCAACACCCAAAGCCTTGCAAGCAACTGACAGGGCGTCTGTGAGTGCCATTTTATAGCACTCGTCACTAGTGTAAAGTCCACTCTTTTCCTTTGCGACAAAACTATTACCGCCAATTCCTGGAACAGGGTCGCTCCATTGTCCCTCAATCCGATAATACAGGTTGATTAAAGCAAAAGCGGCGATTTCTCCATTTGCTCCCTGCTCTGTCCAGAGCCTTTCAATGGTGTATTTCCAACCCTCTCCGCATGGTCCAAACTGCTCGGTTAATGCTTTGATTCTCCACATCGGGTTAATGTCGCTTTTTCCGGCAAGCCGTCCGGCTTTGATTTCTCTTAGTGCTTCCGGCGGCGGCGTACGTACCGCATTATATAAATTCATGTTATCGCTCATGCTTTTACTCCTCTATCAACGGGCACCGATGGTCAATAACCAGTTCCGCAAATGGCAGGATCTCGTTTGTGATCTGGCAGCGTTCCCTTTTGTGATTGCTGGGGTCTGCGATGCAAAACGGGCACGTTCTGCAAACCTCCTGCCCTTCTGGAAAGTGTACCTGACGAACAAGAGTTTTGGTTATGTACTTGCCGCATCCGTTTCTTTCTCTCATAGCAACTTCTCCTTCACAAACTGTAAAAACCCGTCATCTTCTTTGCAAAAGTCAACCTTTTGACTTTCCATATAGTCATGACGTATAGGATTGGTATTTTCTGCAAGATATCCGGCTTTGATAACTCTAAGCTGTTCCTCTCGGTCGGCGTTCGCAAACAACCAGTTCGCATAAAAGTCCCATTCATTTTGCCGGATATATTCATTTACAAAATCCGCGCCTTGTGGTGTAAGATATTCTACTTCGCAGTCTTTGCACACTCTCTCACCGTTTGCAAACTCGGTTAGCTCATGTACTGGTACCATCTGCTTGCACTGGACACAGTACCCTTTCTGTGGTTCCCTGCACTGCGGGTCGCAGGATTCTGCACCGACGATCATTCCGTTTTCGAGCATTGATTTTTCTCTCTCTTTCTGTTATCATACAGGTAAGGTATATATTTTTGTCTTTGCGTTTGCTGTTTTACGGCAAGCGCTTATTTTTTTCTGCGGCCATGTATCTTATATCTCTTTGCATCTTTCTGGTCGCACATTTCTCGGAAAAGTCTGGATGTATTGCCAAACTCGTGATAGTAAATCCGGTGTCTGCGCTCGTCCTCACAGTCGTATGCAATACTGGCAAGACAACCGTCAAATCCGTTTGGAAGGTCCTTGTACTGGCAATGCTCACAGGTTTCCCGATACACTTTCTGGGGTCCGTTCACTATCCAGCCCTTCTCTCGTTCTCTTCTTTGCGGCGGATCTCTTCGACAATGTCGGTTGCTTTGTGCTGTGCGACCTTTTCAACAGCCCAGCCCAGAACGCCGAATGTTATCATAGTTCCAAACAAAAACCCCAAAACAATAGCTGTTCCTAACATCTTTCTCCCTCCTTCGGAAAATATTTCGGGATATCCTCAAACGGGATCTCCAACACCTCACAGATGATATAGATCTCGCTTAGCAGCAGACTATCCGGCTTTTTCAGGTGATTATACATATAGCTTGGTTTCCTTCCGATCAGCTGCGACATACGAATGCCATCTATCCCCCGCTCCGCCATTTTTCCTTTTAACAGATTGATTTTCATAAACTATGCCTCCTTTAAAAACAGCGTGACAAAATATGCTTGTCCTTTTACCTCTGGCATCGGAAATCTTGGTGATCATATTCCTTAATCAATTAGTTTCCAAAAATTTACAAATAGTGTATACTGGTTACCTTTTTATTCTCTTCCGTTCGTGCTATAATGAAGCAGGAAGGGAGGTGAATGCTTTGTCAATGAAAGGTTTTCGGTATCAGTATCATCTTAAATCGCATTATCCTACGGAATACGAAGCCGTTCTGTTCGCCTATTCTCAAGTAGGATGGAAAGAGGTTGGATTTTTACCGGACGAAGGATTCCCTACTCATATAATTTTTGAGTGGGAAAAGAACACTCCTCCTCTTTATCCTGCTGTGAATTGGGATATATCCCAGCGATAAAAACTCCAGGAAAATTCTTTTTTGTATAGTCGTCAGCCCCCATGACTGCTATCATGTTCGGGTTGGCGGCTATAATTTCTTTAAACGCATTTTCATCTCGAAAGACAATAATTGTTTCGTACCTCTTTGCTCGGAACCCGTAGGAATCAATATCATATTTTTCCATCATCCTCACTCCCTCTCAATTTGTGTGATTCTTGCTTAAACGCAAGTTAGTCCGCAAAAAAAATTTCATCCACTTCTTCTGCGCACAGATTCAGATATTGCCGGATAAGTTGGATTTCATTTCGAGTAAAGTCGCTTGTACCGTTTATCTTTCGATACAATGTTGCTTCACTGACCCCGACCGCTTCTGCAATATCTTTTACTGTTCTTCTTTTAGCTTTTAATTGAGCCTTAAAAAGATTGTCCTGAAACATCCGCATCCTCCTTTTTTGTTTGACTTACGTATTTGCAACGCTGTATCCTCATCATACCACTTGCTTAAACGTAAGTCAATACTTTTTTGCAAGTTTTTTGTATTTTTTAAAATACAATATTGCAAATACGCAAGATAAAGATTATAATATTATTGAAAAGAAAGAAGGGAAACCATGAGTAACTACTTAACAGATCGACGTAAAGAATTAGGATTAACCATGAAACAGGTTGCTGAATTAGTTGGTGTATCTGAAGCAACTGTTAGCCGTTGGGAAAGTGGACAAATTGCCAACATGCGGCGCGATAAAATAAATTCGTATGCAAAAGCCTTACAGGTAAAGCCCTCATTTATTATGACTGGAGAAACAGAACAATCTTCTCCTCTTCCCCAAGGCTTCCAGCCAGTTCCAAGCATGAAAAAAATCCCCCGTGTCGGACGGATTGCCTGCGGCACTCCTATCACGGCAGAGCAGAACATTGAAAAAATGGTGGACGTGCCGGAGAACATCCGGTGCGATTTTTCCCTGACCTGCCACG
>ENA-OOWK01000424-OOWK01000424.1-human-gut-metagenome-genome-assembly--contig:-NODE-424-length-31157-cov-3.784033_pt1 | contig 31157 bp, 24 predicted proteins | sample MGYA00241405_ERZ501317 | MGnify/ENA primary metagenome ERZ501317 (study PRJEB25962, sample SAMEA1972440) | human gut metagenome | biome: human gut; feature: human-associated habitat; material: faeces... | reverse complement strand
TAAAAAAAGCAATCAACATTCTGGGAAAATGACGGAAGCCATTTATCTCGAAGTTACGGAGATGGCAGAAACTGCCCATAAGGCGAAACGCCGAGTTTCTGTCTCCGGAATGTTGAAACATCTTGGCGTTTCTCGTTCTGGTTATCATGCATGGCTAAAACGTGTTCCTTCCAATACAGAAAAAAGACGTGAAGCCGTAAAAGCTAAAATTCAGGATATTTACGATGAATCAAAACAGAATTATGGTGCCCCTAAAATCACCAAAGAATTACGTAAATCAGGAGAAATCATCTCTGAACGTACCGTTGGTAAGTATATGAAGCAAATGGGCATCAAAGCTCAATGGGTCAAGCCATGGACCATCACAACCAAAGATTCTGACTTCAGCAGCGAATTAAAAAATATCCTTGATGAACAGTTTAACCCAGAACGACCAAATGCTGTTTGGTGTTCTGATATTACTTATATCTGGACGATAGACGGATTTGTTTATCTGACCAGTATTATGGACTTATATTCCAGAAAAATCATTGCCTGGACACTTTCTAAAACATTAGAAGTATCCTGCGTGATTGAAACAATAAAAAAAGCAAAAGCAAGACGCAATATCGATGAGCCTTTGATTCTACATTCAGATCGTGGCAGCCAATACGTATCAAAAGAATATAAACGTGTAACCACAGCTATGCGGTGTAGTTATTCTAAAAAGGCATATCCATGGGATAATGCATGTATCGAATCATTCCATTCCCTGATTAAAAGAGAATGGTTGAATCGCTTTAAAATCAGAGATTATGATCATGCATATCGTTTGATTTTCGAGTATTTAGAAGCATTCTACAATACAAAACGAATTCATAGTCACTGTGATTATATGTCTCCAAACGATTATGAAGAGCTGTATCGTAAGCTTCAACAAGGCGAATTGCAGATGGCAGGTTAAGATGAGGAAAACCTCATTTTAACTTGTACTAAATCTTGACATAGGACCAGTTCTTGATTTCAAAACTATTATTCTTTTGTTCCCAATGTGCAAACTTTTTATCTACAAATCTTATTTTTCCTTCAAGTTTAGCATACCTTTTCCTTAATCTATCTCGCTCAATAGGTGATACTTTTCTAAATTTTACTACATCAAAAACACTTTGCTCAGCGTCAAACACACATTCTGCCAGAAAATTAAACCCTACAAAAATGTAAACCATAGTTTCCACTTCTTCGTTTGATTCTTCTTTCCTACAAAACGCATATAAATCTAAAAAGTTATCTGGAATACATGTTTCAGATACCATTTTAATATCTGCTGACTGTGGTAGCAATTTAAGATTTCTCAATTCTTTTATTCGTTCATATGCTGCAGTCATAATTATTGTTTTATCCAAATCCAAAAATCGTGCAAATAGCCTTGTAAAATCAGCTCTCAATTCAAAAATATCTTCATATCTGTCATCAGGATTTTCTGCCACCAGCTTCTTCAAAATTGGCTTTAACGAAACATCCATTCCTCGTGTTCTATCCAATACATCCTGAAACTGTACTGCCAAAGGTGGCTGCTTTCCTGTAAACAAATAATAAATCACTGCGCCAAGTGAATACAAATCACTTTTTTCAGTCGCATTTTCACTATGCTGGTGAACTTCAGGTGCAGAATAAGCGTTTGTTCCTAATTTGTATACAGTTGCAGAATTAATCATATCATTGATTTTACATATTCCAAAATCAATCAATTTTACGTTTTTATCTTCAGTAAGCATAATATTATTAGGATTAATATCTCTATGAATAATGCCATTAGAATGTGAAATTTCAATGGCATCCAATAATTGTTTTATAATTGAGAATCTTTCTTTCGCACTAAAATTTTCAATAGGCGTTTTTCCTAATTCAATACCATTTATATACTCTAAATAAATCACACCAACTTTTTCTCTTGTTGTTGCTGTAAGCAAATAATCTTCCCCTAAAATATTCACAATATTTGAACATTTATTTAATTTATGTAAAGCTCTCATTTCTCTTGTAAATATAGCCTGATATAAAGGTTGTTCAATGCCGAAAATAATTTTTCGGACAATTAAATCCCCATTGTCCTTATTTTTTAATACATCCACCACAGAATTTGTATCTCCACGTTCCTTTAGTCTTTTGTATCTTTCCCAATCTTTAAATGTACTCATCCCATATGCTCCTTAAAACGAAATAATAATTATATTCATTATACCACTTTCATTTTTAAAAACATACAGAAATCACAAACATTATTTTATCCCCACAACTACCAGCAGGCACGTTCTTCACGCCCCTGCCAACCGCTGATTGTTTTCTTTTTCATTAAAAATTCTTGATCAGATTCAAGTCTCTTTTATTCAATGCTTTCCGCATTGCTTCATTGTCTTTTCGTAATGTCTCATTTTCTCTTTTTAGTTTTGCTACCTGCTGTTCTAATTGCAGGATACGACTGTCCATCGCCATATCTAAAATCTTTCTTCTTTTATCTACCATACCTGCTTGTAGCTGCAAGGCATGATCTACTGCTTTTCGTACTTCCGGATTCTTGTAGAAAAATCCTCTGGACAACCCGGTCTTTTGTATCAACTTGGGGACTGTTACTTTATCCTCTTCTTCAATCATCTCCTGAATTGCCAATTTTGCCCGCTGGATTTTTTCCACACTCTGCTTATGATTGACCTCCAGCATCTTATCATATTTGCTCATACTCTTTCCCCCATCCTGCCAGGTTCGCCCGGATCATCCGGCTCATCTCTGCTCTGATTTCTCTTGTTTCATCTGCAATGATCTGAAGACTCATCTTTCGGTAAAATTTCACATTCTTTACCGACGTATGCCCCAGTAGTTTTGCGATGGTCCAATCATCCAGATGCATCTCCGTTAGTCGGATGCCATATACATGGCGGAACATATGCGTTCCAAAGCCGAATAATTCGCCGTTATCATCCCGCAGGTCTTTTTTCTGAATAATGTCCATCACTCTATTTTGAACGGTATTATACTGCAAAGGTTTCCGGGTATTTTTCTCATCTACAAAAATGTAAATCGTATCTCCATACATTTTCTCAGTGTACTCAATTGCTTTTTCGATCAGCAGTTCCAATTCTGCACTGATGGGTTTCACAAATGTGTTGGTTTTCATCTGTCTGATCTGAATCATGGGATGCCCATTCTGGCGATACAAGCAGTCCCTCTGAAGAGTTAACGTATCGGAGATTCTTGTCCCCAACATTTGGTGAATGACCATGAGTCGCTCAATCTGTTCATCCAGTTCTGCAAGCGCTGCATTAAAACGAATAAGCTCACTGTCTGAATAAGATTTCAATTTAGGCTGCACCTGTTTTGGAAAATCACTGGTCAGGAATAAACTTTCCAGATGTGGATATCCATATAACTTCCCGATGGTTTCCAATATCCTCCGAAGTCTTGTCAGATCCATGCGGTAATTGTTCACGCCCTCCGCTTCTGTTGCAAGGTACGTCAGATATTCTTCCAACAGTTCCCGATCCAATTCTTCTGCGGAATGAATGTCGGGATATTTTTCTTTCAGATATTTGGATAACCTCCGGATGGCTGTCATTTCTTTGCTGATCGTTGTAATCGCTTCATGATGTAAATGCTCATAAACTGCTTTTTTCGTTTCTTCCCGCAAATCCGTTTGAATAATCATTGTAAAATTCAAAGTCTGATAGTTTTTAATCAGGTTCTTTTTATAAGGAATGTCCAGATTCTCTAATGTCCAGATATCTTTTTCAATTTCATCCTGTTCCTCTTCCTCTTCTGTAAATTGATATGCCTTACGCACATACGTGATGAGGCTCGATGGCAATGTTTTTTCTTTCCCATATACGCTGACTCCCGGTACTGTCAGTTTCTGTCCATGTTCCAGAAGCCAGCTCCGGATTTTTAACAGCCATTGCTCCCATTCAAGTTCCTGTAAACTCTCTACCCGGATATGCTTATCCTTCAACACCATACAAAATCTCTGATAGGTCGCTCGTTCTTGTATCATCGTTGTCAAAGCACATTGTTGACTTCGTTCCTCAATAAATGAACGGAATTCTTTTTGAAGTCCTTTTGTTGGAAGCAGTCCTAAATCAAAACAATGGGATTTCTTTACATTCTTTTTCTGTTTCTCATCTGCTCTTGCATAGCAGTTCAAATCTGTTAGATATACTTTTTCATCCATGGAACTCTCCTTTCATCAGTTCCGCCGCAAAGCTGTGGGTTTCTTCCTGGAAGTATGCTTCACTGGCTTTTTCCAGTTTCTTCGGCATATAGTCCACATACTGTCTGGTCATTTCTTCATATTCATGCCCCAGATAATCCCGCACTGCCTGGAGGGAAATTCCGCTATCATAATACAGCGTAGCCAGATTATGGCGGTAATCATGGGATTTGAAAATATATTCCCCGTTTGCAATCTGATATTTCTCACAGTATTTCAGCATCTGATACCGGAAGGTTCCATAACGGAAAGCGCCTCCTGTCTGATTCTGAAACAGATATTCTTCCGGTCCAATCTGATATTTCTTTTTATACACCTGTACCAGTTTGTACAATGCTTCCGGAATGGGAATCCGCTTATAAGTTTTCATTTTTACCTGATAGACCTTCAGCCAGTAATCTCCATCCTTTTCTTCATAACCATCACCTGTCAGGGTACACACTTCGCTTCCCCTGATTCCGGTACACCATAGATGAAGGAACATCAGTCGAAGATGTTCTGGAAATTCTGCCAGCTTAGACAAAATTTCCGTATATACTCCTTCTGGTACGCTGCGGTCATTGTGGACATGCACTTCTTTCTGAAGATAATATTCATACCGGAAGGGAATCTTTTTCAGATATCTTTTTACTACGAGGAAGTTGTAAAACTGCAGGATCATAAAAATTCTTCCATTTGCTGTTTTTTCACAAGTATCCTGTCTTTGAATAGATTCCAAATATCTCTGAATTTTCTCTGCCTCCACTTCATAGATTGGCTTTTCTTCTCCATTAAAATATACCAGAAATGTACGAAGTTCCAGTAGCTTGATTCGGATGGTGCTGATGCATAAATCTGTGATTCCAAACAGATACCGCAAATATTTTTGCAAAATCTTTTGATTCTCCAAATTTGTCACTTCTTTAAAGGACACCAGTTCTATAGGTTTGCTGGGGTTTATCCGTTCTTTAGAAAAATGGAAACGTTCCAAAAACCACACGTTTGCTTGCCAATGAATTTCTGGTGCCTGTATAAACAATATCTTTCTACTCGTTCGTAGGATGCCAAATACAGCACGTTTCTTTCTCCCTTTAAACTCTTCCGCAAGTTCCTGTTCAAATTGCTGTTCTTCAGACAGTGTCATGGTTTCAATATCCGTCACTTGATGTTTCACACAAAATTGATAAAACCTTCGCAGTGCCAGCAGCTTCTCTTTTCGCATCTCTCCTTCGTAGGTATGTATCACCGCTTTCAATACCGTAAAAATCTGCATCTTCAAATTTCTCGGATACTCCAGCGTAAAATCCCACAACAGTTCCTTTCCGTCTTTGCTTGCCAGAAATGATTCCGCTATCTCAACATCCGGATAATGGGTAAGGCACATCCACTGATCCTGATACTCGATAGTATATTTTCTTCTCCCTGCCAGTGTCTGCATCTCTTCTTTCATCCGATGGATGAAGATTTTATCAAATGCCCGCAGGCAGGTAATCGGTACATGAACGGTTTCGTTTCTTTCCAGATACCCTTCATACCGGACTCTTAGGGCTGCATTCATCTCCGAAATATCAGTAATTCCCTCTTCTATCAGGAACTTCTTTACCCGGTTTCGTATTTTCCCATTTACCTCTGTACAGGCATCCACCTGCTCACAGATTTTTTGTTCCAGTGCTTCCCGCTTTTCCTGATCTTCATATACATATAATTGATAAGCGGGCATGTCCTTCACCTCCTACAGGAGTTTCTCCACATCATAAAGTACGGAATGTTTTGCATAATATTGGTCACTGGCTTCCATAAGCTGGTCATCTACAATGTTCAGATATTTGATGGTCGTGTCGGTGTGTTTATGTCCATACGCCTCACTGATCATTTCCAGCGGCCATCCGGCATCCCGTCTCATATTCCCGAAATATCTCCGCAGCATATGGGGTGTCGTATGGATACCCGTTTTTTTCTCCATCCGTTCCAACATTCGGTAGACCGCATCCACCTGCAATGCTTTCCCTTTCGTCTCTCCTTCGATGTTTACAAACAACATCTGCTGATGCTGCAGAAGTTCCCGGTATTTTGACAGATAAAACAGTAAAAACTGAAAGGTGGCATCACTAACCTTAGCTTTTCTGTAGGCGGCATTCTTTGCCCTTGCCCTGTTCTCATTGTCATCCCGGAAAAATACCCGGATAGTATGTCGCTCATAATCAATATCCCTGGTATAATCCACACCCAGGATCTCACCGATCCGGTATCCTGTCTCTGCCAGTAGCATGATAAGAAGCTGATCCCTGCAATTGGTACACTGCTTCAAAAGTTCTAAAATCTCATTATGCTCTGCCGGACGGACATTTCGTTCTTCCTCTTTCAGATATCCATTAAATGACCGGAACCGCAGTTTTCTTTTCACGCCGATAGAATCATGGGTGGTAAAGCTGTCATAATATAACACTTTCAGTCTTTCCATATCTGCTTCCAGTTCTAAAAAACAGAAAAACCTGAACACGTCTTTTAAATACGCATTACAGGTTTTATTGCTTGGCAGTTTCTCTTTCTTGTCATTCAAATGATTTCCAGCTTTCAGCCAGTGGAGAAATCCCACATAATGTTCATATTGTTCCTGGAATTCCTGTTCCGCCACTTGGGACAGTTCCAGTTCTGTTTCATTCAGATATTCCAAGTAAAACCGAATGGATTTTGCCCTTCGGCCAACAGTATTCGGGGAACGGTTTGCTCTGATCAAATGCGTCAGATATTTTGACGGGAGCAGCACCATCTGCCAGCTCTGGTGATCCCTGATCAAGAAATATTCCTTTTTCCCTTCCCAGATATGTTCCACTGCATATCGTGCCATTTTGCTCACCGTCCTTTCCTCTAACGCTATACACAGTATATTCACTTCATTCCAAAATAGCTATTCATCAATACCAACAATCCCTCCAAAACCACCTCAAAAACTGTACTAAACTTTTCCTGTAAAAATGTCCAAAAATGAAGCACAAGCAACAAGGCTGGAAAAGGGATTTTTCCTGTTACAAATAGTATTCCACACCTTTCCGGCTGCGGATAAAATCCTGCACCTCTCTCAATTCTTCAGCCATCTGACAGGGTGGAAGGGCACACATCACATCTTCATGATACTTTCCGCCTTTTACAGCCCGAAAATCTAAAATAGAAACCACACAGGTATCTGTTTCTGTCCGGATGGCACGTCCAAACCCTTGCCGCAGTTTCTTCTGCATATCCGGCACAATGATCGCCTTGATATAATCTTCCAATGATTCATAGGTTTCTTTCTCCGCCTCGCTGATAGGATCTGGCACTGCAAAAGGCAGCTTCACGATAATCAGCGAAGATACCATATCCCCCGGAAAGTCCACCCCTTCCCAACAGGAGCCGGCTGCAAACAGCACCGCATTCTCCATCGTCTTAAACCGCAAGATTTCTTCCTGGGAATGTCTCCATACTTCTACCATCGGAAAGGGAATCCCATCCCTTAATATCTGGTACACGCTTCCCATCAATGTATAGGAAGTGAACAAGACCAGCGTATGCCCGTAAGTAGAACAGATCAGGGAATGGATCTGTCCTGCCACCATTTCAACTTCTTCCCTGCTTCCCCTTTTACACTTCTGCAAAGTTTTTGGAAGATATAACAGACAGTTTTCTTCATACGCAAACGGGGATTCTGCCACATAAGACTGTACATCTGTACGTCCTTCCAGTCCGGTCATCTGTAAAGTGCGTGCAAATCCTTTTCCTGCTTTCAAAGTTCCACTGGTCAAAATAACAGACAGTGCCTGCTCCCGATCCCAAAGCATTTCCCGCAAGAGCTGTGGAATCTCCCTGCTGGCTGCGCATAAGACCGGAATCTTTTCTTTATCCATACGCAGATGGAGTACATACTTAGAATTTTTCTGTAAAAAACACTCCAGTACTTCTTTTGCCTCCTGAAGCCTGTTTAACACCCACTTTGGTACTACTCCCTTTAGCTGTTCCATCATTCTTTCAATCATCTGGATTCCCTCCCATAAACAAAATTCGCATTCTCCGGTCAACTGAAAATTTTCCTTTATGCCATGGGAAGATATGTGGCTTTCCATGATAATCGTGAAAATGCTATACATCCCGGCTTTTAAAGTTCTGGCTTCCACATTTTGATGTTCCCGTTCCAGATAATAAGCGATCTCCCGGATATCATCCATACATAAATTCTTCCCAAACATCTGCCTGGCCGCCTCCGGAAGTTTATGCGCTTCATCCACTACCAAAGCCCGGTAATCCGCCAGCAATGGTTTATACTCTTCCCTTCGGTGGAATGCATCTGCCAGTAAATAATTGTGATTACAAATCTGAAGGAACACATCCTGCTTTTTGGATTCTTCCAAGTATCGCTGATAGCGGCACGTCTGCCTGCCCGGACATTCCCTTGGACAGAACTTCGGCACACACACCAGCCTTCTGTCAAACCCACTCAAATCCTTTACGGTATCCATATCATAATGTTTCCGCAGAGACAGCAGCGCTTCTCTTTGGACTGCGTTCTTCTGCTTGTAACGGATAGCCTCGATTCTTCGTTCCAGCCTGTTATCACAAACAAAATGTTCTTTTCCTTTCCGTACCACTGCCCGAAGTGGTGTCTGAATAATGCCCTGTTCTACCAAAACTCTTGATAAAAACGGAACATATTCGGACAAGATTGCTTTTTGCAAGGCAATGCTGGAAGTGGAGACTACCACCGGATGCTGTTTTGGCAGACTGTTTCGTTCCATTAGTATGGAATATTTCCGCATCAACACACAAGCTACCAGATAGGCATACGTCTTGCCAATTCCTACCCCTGCGTCACACAGCGCAATTTTTTCTCCCAGCAAGGTATCTAACATTTCATGGCACAAGCGGATCTGTTCTTCCCTGACCGCCAGTCCCTGTTCCGGAAGCAGCACCCGGAAAATCTTCTCTACTTCCTGATGCGCCCTCTTTTGATATTCAACTTTGTAAAACATATTGCTTCTTCTTTCCGCATGACGTTAATACCACAAGGATACGGCTGTGGGATCTCCCACAGCCGCATATATCTGATATCAACGACACACTCCTTTTTGATTTCTTATCGTTTTTTCTTTAGCACCGTATTTGTCCTCGACTCCCCGGCTGCCGCACCACGTCTATGGCAGGGAACATTACAGGCGGATGCTTCGCTTCGCATCGCTCGCAGATTTTCTGAAAGTCTTGCTGATTACAACTTGGAGTCCATCCTCTTCCTTGTGGGAAGAAATTCGTATCATTATCCCCCGCAGATGATCCTAGCGAAAGACCTGCGAAAGTCCATTCACAGCTATAAGGACTCGCTCAGAATAGAAACAGGCACTGACAGTTTTCTCACGAAATGATCCGCCCTAGTCTTGGTACAGACCTTGTCATAACAATCCTGCAGTGCTTGTCCCCATTCGTCCTGGCGCTTATGCTGTCACGCTTCTATCTTTGGGAACGTACCTGTAATGCTGGTATGCGGTTGTCAAGGAACAAGGGTCTATTACCCCTTTCATATATAGAGCCGATGAAAACCGCCTTTTTTCTTCACCCTTTCAAAAATTTTTTAATTTTTTTCTTCAGACGATCCATTCGTGTATAAATCGTCTTTTTCGGGATACCTGTCTGCTCTGCAATCTCCCGGATAGAAAATCCCCACATCTTCAGCAGTAAAATCTGCAAGGTTTTTTTATCCGATTCCAGAAGAATCTGCAGCAGTTGTTCATTTTCCACGCTGTCAAGTAACTGTTGGATTGTGAGTGCCACCGGAGATTGCTCTTCCAGCTCTTTGGTATATAGCTCTTCCTGATTTGATGAAAAATGTTCCCAATATCTTCGTTCTGTATTAAAATCCTGCCAATCCAGTTCCCGAAGTCTTTGAATCACACCCTCACTTACACCAGATTCCCGTAAAATCCGTTCTTCTTGTTCCTTCCATTGTTTCCATTTCCGTTCTTCACTTGCTTTATGAAATATCACCTTTCTTTACCTCCGATCTGATTTTTTTGAAATCAAATCGGAGTGGCGGTGATCTTGCATTTACACAAGAAACAGGCTGTACTGCCCGAATTTTTTTCCACAAAAAGAAAGATGCCGCAATCCTGTTTTGAATTGCGACACCACCAAACGCTCGATATGAAGTTACGTTATCTTTTGTAGTTCTTGCTGGCACATACACTGCTCCTTTATGTCATGGTACGAGTTCCATTTTTCCCATAAAGAAGTAGTATACAAAATCAATCTGTCAGCAGACTGTCAGTTGTCTGTCAAGTAACTGTCAGTTTTTCTGTCATTTCTTTTTTTAATACAGTTACAACCAAATCTTGTCATATAAAAAGCAAGTTCCATTTTTAGAAACCTGCCTTTTATGATTCTTTATATACTTTTAAACAATATCCAATCTCTTTTACGCTACTGATTATATACTCTGCACTTACATCTATTTTTTTCAATTTCTGTTTCAGGCGATGTACCATGCAGTAAATAATATTTGTAATGTCCCCATGTGGGTACTCCTGCCATACCAGTTGATAAATCTGGCTATATGTATATACTCTTCCCGGTGTAGATGCTAAAAGATAAAGGAAATCAAACTCTCTTTTTACAACCGGGACTATTTTATGATCCCATTTCACATTTCTTTGAAGTGGAAAAATCTCCAGTTTCCCCACCAGTATCGGATTTTCTTCTTTTCTTTCCGACTGCCATTCTGTGTAACGGCGAATCAACGCATACACTTGCAAACCGATTTCTTCTGCTGCACATGGTTGTATCAATACCGCATCTGCCCCTAAGTGAATGATTTTATTTCTTATTTCAGCATGTTCAGATAATAAGACAATCATAGGGGTTATCACTAGCTTTCGGATTGTTTCTACAAACTGACATATTATTTCCGGTTCTTGTTGTAATGCAATCAAAATCAAGTGATAAGAACAAACTGAAAGATGTGAAAAAGCATCCTGGATACCTGTTGCTTGATAAATCTCTGCCTGCTGCTTCAGAAAGTCCAGACTTTCCCATGTCAATTCGTTTTCATCCACAATTACTATAATTCTGTTTCTCTTCACACCCCGATCAATGTATTTAGCATATCAGTTCCTCCACATAATTTTTTGCATAGTCATAAAAAATCCTTTTTGCTTCTTTACAACACCTGAAAAAATATTCGCTACACTTCGCATGAATTATTGCTTCGTCCGGTATAAAACGTGCTTCTTCAAAGCACCTATTCCCATTTACTTCCAATTCCTGTAATTGATGTTCCATAATCCAATAAACATCACCGTATCGAAAAGGTCTGTGTGATATATATGGATAGTCAAATCTTTCCTTATCTGCATTTGAATTTAATACCTGATATGCGTATTCTTCATATTCTCCCGGAACTACCCTCCAAAGTGGTATTGCTATATCTGTAGTTTGGTTTTCTTTTATCACCTTTATTATTTCCTTCATAATAAAGGAAGGTATGATACACATTTCTTTAATTTTATTTCGTGAAATATGGCATTCGCCATTATTTATGATATTATTTTTATTCATAAAGGACACCTACTTTCTATAGTCATATTGTAAAATACAAATGTCACAGAAATGTCCTAATTTCAAAAAATATTATAGTCTATTATATAATTGGAGCAAGTTTCCCTGCTCCAATTCGTTTTATTCCATTGTTCTGATTTGGTCAACAAGAGATTGCTTTTTCAAATTTCCCGTTGTATATGCAATTAATATCAACTGAACAGCCAACAGAACAGCCGAATATATCAATACAACCGGCCATGGGAATGAATAGAAAAAATATGGATTTAATGACCGCATGGTCTGAATACATAAAATTCCAAGTCCAACTCCTAAACTCACTGTTACAAGCACAGCAAAGAGTGAATAAATCATGCCCTCATAGCAAAGCATTCTGATGAGTTGTTTTTTGCTTAAACCAATCGCCTGTAACATTCCAATTTCCTGCTTCCGAGACAAAAAATTTGTAATGGTTGTATTTACGAGATTGATCAGCGAAAAACACACAACAATGATAGCTACTATCAGAAATGCACCGAAAACTAGTTGCTGATTTCTATTATAATAATTTACGCTTTCTTCTATGGTATCCATAACCAAATCACTGTTTTTATCTATCAGCTGATTTAATGAAGTTTCAATTGTATCGAATTTATCTTTGTCTGTAATTACGGAAATAGTACCTGTGCAATCCATCCCGGTTCCCTCATTTATAAGTTGTTCCGGGAGAGTAAAACATTTATCGAATCCCGTATAATTATAATCGCTTACTATGCCTTTCACAGTATAAGTTTTCGTCATAATATCACCGGATACATTTTCGTAATCAACTTCTACTGTATCACCTAAAGCAACATCCATTCCATTGAGATTTGCACGTTCTTGTAATAGGATAATTCCATTGTCCGCAACCAATTCATCATAATCAGCAGTTCCTTTTATGAGATTTTTTTCTAAATCAGATTGTTCATCTTGACTAAATCCTTGAATCCAATCTCCAGAAATTCCATTTACACGATATTCTGCGTCCGTATAATACCACCGCTTGATTCCGGTAACACCACCGATAGCTTTGATTGTTTTCACAAAATTTTCATTCAGCATATTTTTTTGTTGTAATTTAGTCAACGAAACTTTTGCAGTATCAAAGGATTGATTAGCATTAAGGTTAATATTAAATTCGCCTTTTGAAAAATCCCTCCCACGTGCTTCTGCAACTCCATCATAGGAAACTAATATCGTTGAAATCAATACAACTAACACGCCTCCAAATGCGAGTGAAAATATGGTTAATATAGATTTTGTTTTTTGCCTAGACAGATTCATTTTAGCAAGTGATGCAGGCGTTATTTTTCGGTACAGTGCCGAACTTTCTTTAGGCTTTCCTTTATAATCCGAATATCGAAGAGCCTCCATTGGAGATACTGCGGCAGCTTTTTTTACAGGAGTATGAATAGAGAGCATTACCATTGTAAAAGCAAAGAACCCACATCCAATCGTCACACATAAAGAAGTCGGCCAGTACCAGCCCTCCGGAATCAGAAAATATCCGATTACATTACCTATAATCAAACCAATGGAAATCCCAACAGCAGCAAGTAACTTCCCTTCTCGGTAAACCATTTTTTTAATCTGCCGTTTCGTTGTTCCAATCGTGCGAAGCTGTCCATAGTTACGAATATTGCTTGCAACGGAAATATAAAAAATGGAATAGATCACAATGCCGGAGCCAATAAAGGTTACAAATCCAATCACGAAATAAAATAACATTTCGCTTCCAGAATTTTCGCTCTTCACATTAAAATAAGTGGATCGAACAATCACATTATCATCGGGGATGTGTAATTGTTTTGCAAGAGTGTCTGCATATTCCGTAGCATCTTCTTCGCTCATGTTTTGAGCGTCTTTTAATCCAAGGTAATAATCTATAACTGTATTATTTCCATACTGTTGTTTCACTAATTCTTTCGATATAATAGCTGTATATCGTCCAATATCTCCGGTTTCTACATTTAAGATTCCTGTCAACCTGAAATCATGATTCATCCCGTCAGAAAATGGTATTTTAATTGTCTGTCCTAATTCAGTTGAGTATCCCAAGCTGTCCAAAAAAGATTCCTGTACTACAATTTCATCTTCCGCAGTTGGTAACTTTCCCGAATAAGGCATACTTTGAGATTTTAGCATATCTGCATTTGCGTAAGTAAAATTTACGGTTGAATGGTTTATTTCTTCCGAAAATGCATTGAAAAATTCTCCAATCCATGCGATCTCTCTTTCTTTGTATAATTCCGAACCCTCTTTTTCTGAAATTGCATGATATACAATCTGTGCTGTTTTTTTATTTAGATTTTTTGTTTTCTGTGTAATTCCAAATCCATAAAGGGTAATTGCAGATAATAATGTACTCGCAAGTGCAATCGTAATAATAATAAAGATATTTCTTTTTCGACTCGCTGATATATTCCTGCTTGAAATTCGCTTTATTATGGTTTTTGTATCATTTTCAAAAGGTAGCGTCATATGTGTCACCTCCTTAAAAGTTCAATAAGAGACATATTTTTTTGATGTCTTAACGCAATCTCTGATACCAACAAAGAACAAATCACAACTAACACACAATAAAACAACGTCACACTAAATGGGAACTGATAATTTAAGTACGTCATCAATCCATTTTTTAATAAAGCGCAAAGAAGATAACCGATAAAGCCACCAACAATCAAAGACAAAATCAATCCGATAGAAACAATAAGCAACCCTTCACAACATACCATGGTTGTAAGCTGTTTTTGTGTCATTCCTACGGAACGCATGAGAGCAAATTCTTTTTGCCTAACAATCACACCGGTAAAAATGGTGTTTAGTAAATTCATAATTGCAAAGCAACTGATAAATCCAATAATTACAGCAAGTGCCAAAATCATTCCTTGTAAGAAATTCTCATTTTGGGCAATAGCTCCAGATAATGTAGTAACAGCTAATCGTGGATTTGCCACAAGAATCTGTCTAATTTCTTTTTCTGCTTGTTGCTCCATCTTTTCATCCACACAAATTACCCACTGATATGTCATATTAGATGAGGTGATTTTTTTCATAGAATCATTTGGAAGTAACAGCATATCAATTTTATCTCCATTATTTCCGATTTTACTTTCATCCAATACGGCAGCAATTGAGAACTCCATCTCTTTTGTCTCTGTGCCGTCAAACACTTTCAATTTTATAGAATTTCCAACTTCCGGCTGTATTCCAAAATATTCTTCAAAATCACTTGGACGTCCAATAATAATCTGATTTTGAGATGTTATTTCTTGATATTCTGGAATAGATTTACCTAAATTACATTCTCTGATTAAATCCATATCGGTTTCGTCAAATCCAACGATTGCCCCATTTGATTCTTTTGCATTTAAGTCATTAGACACCGGAAGATTGGTAATTGTTGTTATTTGTTTTACACCACTCACTTGACTGAGAGCGCTATATGATTCTTCTGTAAATGGACTATTGCTCTCAACAGTTTCTAAAGCATTTTCTCTTAATTCCTGATCCTGTATTCGAATATAAAATTGTCCTAATGAAAATCCAGACAATGCCATATCCCTTGCGTTAATAGAGGAAAGTATCGAAGAGGCTCCAAACAACAATACTCCTGTTAAGACCAGAGATGTAATCGTTAGAACATTTTTTTTCTTATCTCGTATAATTTGCTCTTTCGCCAATAAAATAGGAGTTATCTTTTTCCCTTTATGCTTATCCCCATAATTTGAGCCCGTCTCATATCGATACGCCTCTATCGGAGATACGCTTGCTGCAATAACTGCTGGTTTTCTAATAGATAACCGTACTGTCATATAAGAAAACAATATAACAATAGGATACGCCCAAAGTAAATTTTTAAATTGGAATCCCTGCGGAATCAAAAAATACGATAAAAATGTTCCCACTATAAGACCTATCGGTATTGCTATCAAGGATAAAGAAGTTCCTTCTTTGTACACTAATCTTTTAATCTGTTTTTCTGTCATGCCTATGGTACGAAGCTGACCATATTCACGAATAGAATTGATAATAGAGATATAAAATATGCAGTAAATAACCAAAATTCCTGCCATAATAACAATGGCTAATCCGGCAATTCCTGCTATCACCAATAAAACAGATGGCTGGCTTAATTCCAAATAAGCATGATTGATAGATGGTGACTGCAAAATACCCGCTTCTTTACAGATTTTTGTAATCTCATTTTGAATCTGTTCACTTTCAGAGGCATATTGGGATTTTAAACGAAACATTGCCATTGGCGATAAGGTATTCCAACCATCTATGTCAAGAAAATATTCCATAGAAACAATAGCTGCATACAAAGAACGATCTGTTCCCTTCGCAGAAGTTTTTATATAACCGGAAATAACAAACTCTTGTCTTTCTTGATTGTTTTCTCCCGGCAAAACAATTTTATCGCCAATTTTCGCATCGATCCCCTGTTTTGACAGATAATCTTTTTCAACTAAAATTTCATTTTTCTTCTGTGGCATGTTCCCTTCAGAAACAGATAATCCATTTAACACTAAACTATCTTCATTGGAACAAGAAATATTTAATTGTAAGCCATCGTAAGAAGCACTTTTTACTAATGCATTAAATCCTAATTTTTCTATTCGTTCATCCGCAGATAATTTTTCATATTGTTGTTTTGTAAGACCAGAAACAAGGGCATGATAAGAACCTGTAATACTGTTTCCACCATTTGTATTCACTTCTATGATCCCTGAAACGAGCAATAATACTGCTGTCATTAAAAATGTTGCAAGAGAAATTGCAAAAATAGAGAGATATTTTTTTAATTTATCATGTTTTAATTGTGCAGAAACGATTTTACGAATTATTTCTGTTGTATCATTTTCAAAAGGTAACGTCATATAAATCAACCCCTATCCTACTATTTTTCCATCTTCAATCCTCACAATGCGGTCAGCAAGCTGCGCAATAGCATTGTTATGCGTAATCATTACCAACGTCTGATCAAACTCCCTGCTGGTTCTCTGCAGCAATCCCAAAACATCTGCACTGGTTTTCGAGTCAAGATTGCCCGTAGGTTCATCGGCAAGCACAATCGCAGGTTTTGCAACCAAAGCCCTTGCAATTGCCACTCTCTGCTGCTGACCACCGGAAAGATTATTCGGCATACTTTTCAGCTTATCTTCCAATCCCAGCATAGTAACAACTTCATCCATAAATTTCTGATCTACGGTATCTCCATCTAACTCTACCGGAAGAACAATGTTTTCATAAACATTTAAAATCGGAACCAGATTGTAATTTTGGAAGATAAAACCGATATTCCTCCTGCGAAAAATAGTGAGTTGCTCATCATTCATCTTAGCCAGTTCCTTCCCTGCTACGACCACACTTCCTGATGTTGGAGTATCCAATCCTCCCATCATATGAAGTAACGTGGATTTTCCGGAACCCGAAGTTCCTACCACTGCTACAAATTCTCCTTGCTCAACAGAAAAATTTACACCATCTAAAGCACGAGTAATGTTCGGTTCTGTGCCATAATATTTTTTTAAATCCTTTGTCTGTAAAATTGTCATAATCACGACTTCCTTTCTTTGTTCAATGAATAATAGTAAAAGTCAAATGTTTCAGAAAATTAAATAATCCTAAACGGTTTCATCTTTCAAAACTTCAACAATAATATCCCGACGAATTTTCCGGGATGCTACCATATAGATTCCTCTGATGATGGCAAATGTGAGTATGATATATACTACTAGCCCCCAGAACGGAAAAACATTAAGAAATTCTATAACGGTTATATCCTGCATCCAAATTAATATGGTACTGACTAAAATTAGTATTAAGATTCCTATTAACAAAGGTTTACTCACAAGAAGAAATCCTTCTGTATAAAGTAAATGACAGAGTTCTTTTTTATCAAGACCAACAGAGCGCAACATAGCAAACTCTTTTTTTCTTTGATATAAACTGTTCAATATAGCTGCCACTGCCGATGTAATACCAACAATCCCGAAAAGTGCTGTCAAACTATAAACAATTAACATTGTAGCATTTGTCAGTTTATCTCTATCAACTGCTCTTTGTGTTTTACTGGAAGTAAAAAAATCATTCTTACTCAAATATTGACCACAAAGTTGATCCGCCTGATTTTGTGCTGCAACATCTCTCCCTTGCTCAGTACGAAGATTCATATAGGTTCTATAATTATATACTGCACGATCTTTCCCAAAATTGTTTATAATCTCATAATACTCGTCCATGGGTACAATAATAGGTAACGTATAAAAAGCAACATTCAAACCTATGTCTGGCATCTCTGTAAGGACAGAAGATATTTGAAGATCAAAACTATAATTTCCTTGAACAGAGTCTAAAAATTTTTCTGTTAGTTGTAACTTCTGACCTTCTTTTACATCCAGATATGATACCTGCTCTTTTTTTGCTTCATAACCTCTAGCTTCTGGATTCTTTACAACTGAATTAACAATAACAGCTGATCCGGATTCGTGAGCGGAAATTCCCATATTCTTAAGATAGGCATTATAAGTATCTTCTTCTAAACCTATTAATGTACAAGGAATTCTATATTTACCATCACGTTTAGCAACATATTCTCCTGCTGCTTTTGTATTAAATCCTCCATATGAAAGAAATTCTTTAGATAATTCTTTCTCTGAAAGCCAACTTGCGCACATTGCCATTGTATAAGTTGTCTGTGCTTTCACATCAGGAAGATCTTTTAACTTCTGAACAAGCGCTGGTTCTATCCTCTGACCAGATTCTAATGTAATATTTATATCGAAAGGATTATCATGTTCTGCTTTCGTATTATTAACATCTGAAACAGAGAATACAGCCAGAAAACTAAACATGAGTACCATGCATAAGCATAATGTTACAGTACAAGTCCGAAATAATTTCTTATTCGCAATAAGAGAGTTAGCTGAGATTTTCCCTAAAAATCCAAAACACCTTTTTAAAAACGTATGCTTTGCTGATTTTTCTAAAGAAACATTATTCCAATTCTCTTTTATAGCTTCTATCGGACGTATTTTCCCCATTTGTCTTGCAGGTCCAGATGCTGCTAAAAGCACTGTTAAAAATGAAAGCAGTATTGAAATAATCGCAATCCATGGTGAGAAAGAAACCGAAATCTGATTTCCTGTTACTTCTCGTGTCAATGCAGAATATGCGGTCAATACTCCGTAAGAAAGCAAATGACCAAGTCCTATAGAAATAACAATTGGAAAGAACGATAACCAACGTGCCTCATATATAACTAGCTTCCGTATCTGCTTCGGTGTCATACCTATTGATTTTAACATTCCAAGTTCCTTTATCTTTCGTTTAGCAGAAATGGAAAAAGCACCGCGAATAATATAGGCAAATACCGTCATAGAAGCAGCAACAACTATAAAAAGTGAAAGAAAAAGTTTAGGTAAATCGCTGCTCCAGAAGTGTCCCGGTTCATAAATTCCATACATTCCGAGCAGAGCTGTATGATAACGATATGGATAGTCACCATATTCATCTTGCTCCAAACCAATATCCTGTGCAATCTGAGGAACTGTTTCATAGATTTTCCTCTGATTCTCTGCCTGCATATATACAACTACACTGGCATCTTTTGGTATTTCTGCCAGATTGAGCCAACCATATGCTGGATAACCATTATATGCACTGGAAACTGTCCGATCTATTTCTCCAACAATGGTATATTGTACTTTATCTGTTTTTACAAACACTTCTCCATCTTGAAATGGAGACAGAAAATCAACAATTCTATTGTCTTTTTTACGTTCACCTAATTCTAAATCAATGGTATCACCAATTTTAACGGAAGGATTATCCTCAAAAAATTTTTTTCCAACGACAATTTCACCTGGAGCCTTTGGAACTCTTCCACGCATAATTAAATTTTTTTCGTGCATGGATTCCCAATATTGTTCATCACAGTTTTGGACTAAAAGGTACGAATCATTTTCCTTAAACGATAATAGGAATGTTTGGTTATTTCCTTTTACCATAATATCTTTGATGTTATCATTCTTTTTAATAAGTTCAATCTGATTGGCCTGAACTTCTAATATCTGTGCATCCCAATCCCCTGAGTCAAAAATTTCCTGCTGCACTCTCTGATTCCAATAGCTCTGAGTAAGAGTACATAAGGTACATAAAAAAGTAGCTGCAATTAATATGGCAGACATAATAGAAAGTGCTGTTCTGTGATTTGCTTTTATATTTTGTTTGGCAAGTTTTTTGACAACTGCATTTGTATCATTTTCAAATGGTAAAGTCATATCCATTCACTCCTTTCGCCATTATCCTAACTCCCAAATGTTGCAGAAATGTCCTAAAATTCTTTTTTTCTAAAATATTTTAAGAAAAGGCAGCCTGAGTAAACAGACCGCCCGATTGTTATCGTTGGGGAAGAAATATAGAAAACGTTGAGCCTTTTCCCACTTCTGATTCAACTGTGATGTAGCCACCTTGCATAGTGATAATCTCACGTGCCAGGTATAATCCTATTCCAATCCCATCCACATCATGTACAGCTTCTTCCCGATAAAATCGTTTGAAAATAGTTGCCTGGACACTTTCCGGAATACCTCTTCCCGTATCCGTTACGGCAATTTCCAAATACATCTCCCAGTCCTGTACCGTTACGTGAATGTCACCGCCTTCCGGCGTATATTTTACTGCATTATCTAAAAGATTAAACAAAGCCTCCGAGGTCCAGCGGCTGTCATGTGAAACTGTTAAATTTTCAGGACAGTCTACAGATAAATGAAGGTGTTTTCTCTCCATAGGAGCAAGAACCCCATTGATCGCATCGACAAGTGTATCCGCAATAGCTGTTGCTTTCTTTTCCAGGGTGATCACACCCGTTTCTAATCGTGATGTTTTCACCATTCCCTGAATCAAAAAATCCAGTTTATCTAACTGACTGGCAGTAGCATGTAAAAATTCCTCACGTGTCTCCTCAGAAATATTTCTGGCCAGCATCGTGTCGTTGAGCATTTTTAGATTTGCTATCGGTGTCTTGGTCTGATGCGAAATATCCGATACCAGGGACTGTAATTCTGCTTTTTCTTCTTCTACTTTATGCCTGGTTTCCTGCATCACATGATATAGCCTTTCCAGGCGATGGCTGATGCGCGCTAACAGCGTTTCCGCTTCATAATTTATCTGCGGCCGAACGGTACTATCCATCATTTCATCTAATGTCCGACATAGCCCATCTGTAAATACCGATAGTTTCTTTTGAAAATAATGCAAAAAGATTACACCCCAGAAAAATAGAAGAATCATCACACTGAAACCGCCAAGTATCACCTTTATATCTTTTGTGAAGGCATAAAGGATGAACAACAAAAGAATCGAGGTCAGAGAAGCGCCTCCCACGATCAGCCGCAGAAAAGTTCTGGTTGATAAATTCTGTAATTTCATCGTGATTCACCGCCTATCCATTGATACCCCATTCCGTAAGCAGTTTTAATATATTTTCGCTCATCTGTTTCAATCTTTTTGCGAATGCGGCTGATGATCGTAGTAAGCGTATGCTCATCGATAAAATCCCCATCAACATCCCACAATTTCTCAATCAGTTGCCGCTTCGTTAATATAATGTGCGGATTTTTTACAAACAAAAATAAGGTACGATATTCTTTGGGTGTAAACTCTATCGCCTTGCCTTCCAGAACCGCACTCTGTTCGGAAAAATCAATTTTCAAAACTTTATCCTCAAATACGTCATGCTTTGGTGTCCGCAATTCCATATTTGCAAAAACAGCGGCTACCTTTTTGCAGAGAACCATTACTGAAAATGGTTTTGTAATATAATCTGTGCATCCGGCTTCATAGCCTTTCAGCATATCACCTTCTTTATCATTTGCTGTGATAAACATAATATAGGTATGCTGCCCTCTTCCTCTGATCTCATCACATAAATGCAGACCGTTCCCATCCGGCAGATTAATATCCAACAGAGCAATATCAAATTCACTCTTTTTCAATCGTTCTACTGCATCCTGAAAACTGTATGCAGAGGCTACTTCATAACCATCTGCAGTAAGATTATAAGCCAGCGTTTTATTTAATACATTGTCATCTTCTACAATTAAAATTTTCCTCAATCCAGATTCTTCCTTTCCCATCTTCTAAACTTGTCCCTATTTTAAACCTCAAATGTTGCAGAAATGTCCTAAATACCGTTTTTCTGATGTTCATCATTCTAAAACATAGATTGATTATATCCTATTTTCTTTCAGGAAAAAATGTTTTCCATAAAAAAATGCTTTTGCCGAAATGTTCCACACTTTTCAGCAAAAGCACTTTTCTCTTATTCCATTGACCGCATTTGTTCAATCAGGGATTGTTTTTTCTGTCTGCGGATTGTCCAAACAGACAAGATCAGCTCCATTCCAATAATTACCAAAATATAGATTAGCATTTCTTGTAATGGGAACGCATATGGAACAATTATTCCACCATAAGTTGAAATACTAAGTTTATGACAAGCAAAAATAGAAATTGGCAAACCTATTGCCAGGCTTATAAAGATACTGCACAAAACATACCCTAATCCCTCATATACTGTCATTCTTGCAAGCTGCTTTGATGTTAATCCTACGGAACGTAGAACACTGTTTTCTTGTCTACGTGCTAGTTGATTGGATAATGTCATATTGGTAAGATTAATAACTCCGAACATAAAAATCAACCATGAAAGGGCTTCACCTATGTTATAAAGAACATTCTGTTTTTCCACCCATGCCACATCATCTGAAAATTTTGACAGATAGAGTTCCGAATTTATTGCAATAATACTTTCCAACGACTGTTCTACATTCTTCTTACTTGACTTTTCATATATGATATCCCAGGCATAATCAAAGTTCTCAATATCTGGCAGAAGTTCACAAAACAATTCTTCTTCTGCATACATCATTCCACCATCAAATCCGTAACCTGTCCTCCCATGGTTCATTACTGTTTTATTTGAATCAAAAATACCAGATATCCTTACCGGAATGCTTTTCTCTCCAAATGACAGATTTATCTTCATTCCAGGTTTTGCTGTTTCTCCGAAATCTTGATAATTATTTTTTATCAAGATATCATGAGCATCTTTTGGCATATCACCTTCAACAAGAGCCTTTTCTATCGTTCCATAGTTCTCTGAGGTGAGCATATCGCAATGCCCCCGTCCTCTAAAGTTGTTATAGCCCGCTTCAAATGTTGCAGATTTTCTGGTTACGATAATATCACTCACTCCATCTATCGCCAATATCTCCTCTTTCAATTGCTCATCTAAAGGATTACCGTTCTTTAATGTGTCTATATGTTCGTTTTCAGAGTATAAAAACACTCAATAATCTCCATTAGGGAAATATTGTCTCGCATACCTTTCCGGAGACTGCACAAGACAAAGTGAACTGATAACTAAAAGTAAAATACCACTTAAACTCAATGAAAATACAATACTAAATGTTTTTTTCCAATCCCTCTGAAAATTCATCATTCCCATAGACACAGGGGTTAATTTCTTATTCTTTTTGCGTATATGAACTTTGCTTTTTTGCTCTATCCTAAATCGAACTGCTTCAATAGGTGATATTTTTGCTGCTAATTTTATTGGTTTATGAACAGCTATACATATAGTTAGCCAACAAAATACGATTGTCATCAGGATACATCCTAAATATCCACTGATTGAAAATCCTTTTGGGAAAATAATAAGAGAAAGTATTACACTTAGTGTTATTCCTATGATACTTCCAATCACTCCGAGCCGATTTCTCTCTTTTTTTACAATCCGTATAATCTGTTTTTTAGTAGCGCCAATTGTCCGAAGCTGCCCGTAACTTTTTATTTTATCGTTAATGGAGATACGGAAAATACTTTGTATCACAACCCACGCACCAAGGCCAATAATACCAGCTAAGCCTAGCACAATCATAAACTGACTCCAGTCTGTATTCATGTCTTTAAAAAATTCACTATGGAATCTAACACTCCTAAGCTGATTTTTTTCTGCAATTTGTGTAAAAAATGCTTTTGAAGTTTCCTCCGGCATATTTTCCACATTTTTTAAATGGACATACGCAAAGTATCCATCTGATTTATACATATTCATTTTTTGTAAAGTAGCTTTTGATATCATAAAGGAATACAAATTTTTGCTATCGTCTGCTGGTGCATCCGTAATTCCAGAGATTATATAATCACCTGGAAAACTACTTATATCCAAAGTTACTGTATCACCTACACCTGCTGAAGGATAATATTTTGAAAGCCATATCTTACTGACAAGTATTTCATTTTCTTTTTGAGGAAGATTACCATCTATCAGTTTCATTTGGGAACGCATCATATACATCATGTCACTATTTGCATAGGCAAAAGAACCTATAAATCCTTTAGAAGATTCTTTTTCTCCAACAATGTAATATTCCCCTACACGTTCAAACTCTGTCACACCTTTTAATTTTTCAAGGTTTTCTTCAGAAACTCTGACATAAGTTGCCTCATAAGTATCAACTACCCGATCCTTTTTCATTTTTGTAATAGAAATAGCGGTTAAGCCTGATAAGCAAACCAAAAACGCAGCCAATGCAACCGCAATCACTACCATGATATTTCTTCGTTTTTCGCTTTTCAAATTTCTCTTCGCCAGATTCTGGACAATTCCATTTGTATTATTTTCAAAAGGCCAAGTCATAGCCTGCACCTCCTTAACGCAAGTTATTATTTCATTTTAACATGGTCAGTTTAGTTACGTTGGTTTATTCAATCATTTTAACATGCTCTACCACAGACTGTTTCGTTAAAATGTGTCTTTGATACACTGTTACTACTATATGAACTACACAAACAAGCCCAAAATACAGGAGTAGAAACATCCATGGAAACTGATAGGAAATATAGGATAATCCGGGTATTTCTGCAATCTTGTTGCATAAGAGGAATCCCAGTGGTATGCCTACCACACAACTCCCTATTAAACTACCGAAAAAATAAATCCTATTTTCTGCACTCTGTGTTTGATAAATTTGTACTTTCGTCATACCAGCGGCCTCTAACAACGCATAGTCATGGCGGCGTATTACTGTGTTTGTAATGCAAGTATTAAGTAGATTGACGAAGGCAAACAAACATATCAACACTATTACTGCTGTAATAACAATTTTGACGTTATAAAAATACGCATGATATTCAGATAAATCATCTGCAAATATGGAAGTATTTATACGGTTATCCGTAGCCACCAGTGTTTTAATTTCCTCAACAGCCTGTTTCGTTTGCATATCTTCGGTACAAATGTACCATGCCAGATCACAATTTATTTCTGCTAAAAAGTCCAGATATTCAGGAGCTGTATAGAATACGCTACCTTTGTCCTTATTTTCGATGAAACCACATACTGAAAAATCAATTTCTTTTACAGATATTCCCGTATTTACTGATGCTGAAAAATGATCTCCCAAACTCAGGGAAAGACCTGTTTTTTCATAGTAAGGAGAGGCACGATTTATCACAATCGGAATAGTGCTGATTGTATTTGGAGAATAAGGCATATCCCCCTCAACCAGTTGGTTTTCAAAACTGGATGTGCCGACAATGCTATTGATAGATAGTTCATATCTATTCTCAGGTTGACCGGGAACGACGATCTCACAATCTAATTCTTTGGATGGATAAATTTCTGTTACGCCAGAGATATTTTCAATCTGCGCTTTCAATTCCTCCGTAAAAGGACTATCTTTCATCAGTTCAAGAGTAGAGTTTTCAGCAGCTGTTGAGTTCAGTATAAGATAAATGCTACTGTTTTCATAATACGGTTGCCGGACAAGTTCTTTTATATCAATAGCCGAAACTACCGCAAAGACTACAAATACAAGGACTCCGCTCAACACAAGGGACAGCAGCGTATAAAATGCCTTTTTACGGTTACTGAAAAAGTATTTTTTTGCCAAACTATTAGGATTGATACGACTGCTTTTTTTGAAAATTTTAGCTGATTTTATTTCCTCTGTCCTCAATGCCGCCATAGGCGATAAAGACGCAGCCAGTTTTGCCGGTGTACGGAATGACAAAAAAACAATGAACCATACAAAAGCACCGGAAAGCAATGTGCAGGCCACACTGGGCACCAAATATAATTTCAAGGGTAATACACAATTAAGAAGAAAACCCAATAGCAAACCGCCTAAAATATACTTCCAAGATAACTGTTTTCGCTCGTTATGAATGACTGCTTTGATCTGTCGATATGTCGCTCCCACAGTTCTCAACTGTGCAAATTCTCGTGTGCGCTGTAATATAGAAATATACATGATATTTTTAATAGCAATTCCTGCTGTGAGTAGCAGAACAATAGCAATCCCCAAAATTACACTAATTATTTCCTGTGTGTTATCGACATGAGAGATTATCTGTGTATCTATTGTGGCATTACAAAGTAAGATAGTCGAAAATGCTAACAATAGAGAGGCAATAAACACGATAATCCCTGCGAGGAGATTTCGTTGTTTATTTGCGGATAGACTTTGTGTCGCTAATTTTCGCTCCGCTTTGTGAGTGTCGTTCTCAAAAGGCCAAGTCATAACATTTCTCCCCCTTCTTAACTTACAATCTTGCCATCCTCAATACGGACAATCCGGTCTGCAAGTCGGGCAATCTCATTGTTATGTGTAATCATTACAACCGTCTGGTGAAACTCATAACTGGTCCGTTTGATTAATCCCATAACATCTGCACTGGTTTTGGAGTCGAGGTTACCTGTAGGTAATGTTTAATTAGTACACACAAAAAATAGAGAGGTTCCAAGGTTAATTGCAAGGAATCTCTCTATTTACATTCTGCCTCCTGTGTGCTATACTTTTCCCATGCACCAAAATGGTGCATAATTACTAAAAATCTCATTGCTATTTTGTGTAAAATGTCAATTGCAAAAGCACCTATTAGGTGCTATAATACATACATAAGATAAAGCAAAGGAGATAACGAAAATGAAAAAATACAACTTATCAAACATTATGAAAAGAGCATGGGAAATTAAAAGAACAGCAGACAGAAAAACCAAAAACAGCAATTGGAACAGAAATATTTTCAGAGAGCTGGAAGAAAGCGAAAAAGCACCTTTCTCTGAATGCCTGAAACTTGCCTGGTCTGAGCAAAGACGTAGCCTTGAATTAGCAGAAAAGTACAATGTAACAAAAGAAGAAGCTGATATCATGGCACAGGAAGAAACTTCCTTATCCATGGAAGAAGAGGATGATGTAGAAGTCAGATGGAACATCTGGACCGCTTACGGATACAGGAGAGCATATTACAAAGTTTCTGGATGGTCCAAATACAGAAACAATAAAAAATGTAATTATGTATCTATCGCATAAGTTAAATTTCATTTTCTTTATCTAATTTGCAAACTATAAAAATAAAATGGAGGAAAACAACATGAAAACATTAGATTATATTTACGGTGGAGTTGAAGAGATTACTTTAGGAGAAACTTATTATTTCGGACAGTTATGCGAAGGTGACGCAGATGCAGAGGAACTTCTGGAATCCGGTGCAATTGCAGTGTATGACGAAGAAGGCGAATGTGTAATCTGTGATTTCGAAATCGTAGAGAATGACGAAGATATTCTTAAAACAATCGTAAAAGTAACAGATATTAGATAAGGTTGGTGGTAACACGGATGGCAAAAGCAAGTGACTTGGTTGGTAAGGAAATAAAAGGTTTTAAGGTCTTAGATTGGAAAGTAGAAAATAAAAGGGCATATCTGTTAGTAGTATGCCCTCTGTGTAAAAAACAAAAGTGGATGAGAAGAGACAGCATATATGACCCGAAAACCCGTTCCTGTGGATGCTACAATGCTTCAAAAAACCATTTTAAAAGTGAAGACATAACAGGAAAGACATTTGGAAGGCTTACCGCAATATGCCCAACAGACAAGAAAGCAAGTAACGGGGCTGTTATATGGGAATGCAAATGCTCTTGCGGAAACACAACATATAGCAGCATCGGACTTTTAAAAAAAGGTGTGGTTCGAAGTTGCGGCTGTCTAGGCACAGAAAACAGCATAAAAAACGGGAAGCACGCTGGAAAAACCATAAAGGAAGAATATTGCATAGCCGGGACAAACGTTAATAATCTAACCCAGAAAATGAAAAAAAATAACACTTCTGGAATTAAAGGAGTCTGCTGGGATAAACGGAGAAACAAATGGTTAGCGCAAATTAGATTCCAAGGGCACAATTATACCTTGGGAAGATATGAGAAAATCGAAGATGCAGCAGAAGCCAGAAAAGAAGCTGAAGAGAAATATTCGGTGGATTCTTGGATTGGTATTATACGGAACACCCAGACAAAAGGAAGGAGAAAAAGAATGAGCAGAATTAAAGAAGCTAGGCTGAATGCAGGATTGACACAGGAGCAAATGACTTCTGTGTTAGGAATCCCCAGACGGACAGTGCAGAACTGGGAAAAAGGTGTGGCCAAACCACCGGAGTACGTAGAAAGGCTTGTTGTTGCAGAATTGGAACGCTTGCAAAAAAATAAAGAAATGTAAAGTGAGGATGCATTATGAGCCTGAAAATAGTATTTTCCCCAGGAGAAAAAGTACCCGGAACGCGCTGGACTGTATTGTCTGAAGCAGAGAAAAAGAATGGCGAAAGGATGTATAAATGCCAGTGCGATTGCGGTACAATCAAGATTGTTAATGCCAAAAGTTTAAAATATAAGAAAAGCCTTTCTTGTGGATGTTTGGTAAAAGAAAAATTAGTAGAAACACATAAAAATAATATTAAGGGCAAAAACAAATTGGATTTATCCGGAAATGTATTTGGGCAAGTAAAAGTTCTGGAAAAGGTATCTGGCGCTGGATGCGAAACAAAATGGAAGTGCGAATGCCTTGCATGCGGTAAGATTTTCGAAGCTTCACAGTGGTCCTTGATTGGAGGGAATACCAGGAGTTGTGGGTGCATGATAGCGAAAAAATCGTCCGAAAGAAGCCGCGAAAGTTTTGGACACGTAGACGGCACTTGTGCATCCCTTATTGCCAGCAAGAAGATTTATGCTTCTAACACTTCTGGCGCTAGGGGCGTTAGTTATAATAAGCGCCTTGGAAAATATTCTGCGTATATAATTTTTAAAGGAAAGTGGTACAATCTTGGCTACTATTTAGAATTAGAAGATGCAAAGAAAGCCAGAGAACAGGCAGAAAAAGAACTGTTTGGAAATTTTTTGGATTGGTATTACGAAACACACCCGGATAAAAAGAAAAAAGATAATGAGTAGCATAATCCCCGGCATAAAGCCGGGGAATCTTTTTATGAAATAAGAGATTTGAAAGTGTTGTATCCAGCAATACCATCCACAGCAAGCCCATGGTCTGCCTGGTACTGTCTTACAGCAGCTTCCAGTCCGGCACCAAAGTGGCCAGGATTCTCTACACCATTGCAGAAATATCCATTTAACATGAGCAGAATCTGCAAAGCAGTAACCATGTATTGGGTTTCTCCCCTGCGGACAGTATGCCCTCTCAATAAAGAGTCTGAAGCTGGACCGAATTTTCCATCTACTATAAATTTAATATTATAGTCTAATCTCATTGCCTGTTGAAGAACTCTGACCTTTGCCTCATCAGTTCGTGGACCAGGAATGCCATCTGCCCCTAATCCTGGCATTGCGAAATTACGGGCGTGAATCTGTCCGTCCCGGATGATTGGATTTGCACCTGTATTTCCGTCCGGCTTTGAAGATTCCGGCTTGTTTCTGTATACAACATTGCCAGCCTCATCATATACCGAATATCCCTCTTTGCACTCTTTTTTCGCACTTTCCGGATTTCTGTATGCCCCAATCTGGCTTTTCGCATCTGACCAGGATTTGCGGATTCTGTACAATGTTCCAGAGACAGGTGGTTTGTTTTCGCTTGTCTGGTTTCCGTTTAATCTTTTATTTACCTGTTCTGCAATCCAAGGGAATTTGCTTGCCAGATAAGTGCCAGGACAGCCGGTTGGGGCAAACCATCTGTGCATGGTAAGGTTTCCGCTGGTGTCTCCTGTGTATACCAACTTTGGAATACCATTCCTTTTGCAGATATCTACACACAAATCGACCAGTTTGTTGAGCGCCTTGTCCGATACTGGCCAAGGTTCCCCTGTTGCGCTGTTGGCTACTTCGATTGTTACTGCTCTGTGGTCATTTGCAGAGTTGGAAGAACACCAGGAACGGTCTTTCTCTTCCACGTACATCCCAACTCTTCCGTCATTTCCGATACCGTAGTTTGCGCTTGCCTGTCTAGAGGAAGGGGCAAATACATTGCCGCACTGCTCTACGGTTAAGTTTCCAGCCATGTGGTGGATGGTAATGCGGTCAATTTTGCGGTTTCTTGGGATTGTCCTGTTTGGTGAAATTTTTGTGTAATTTACTAATGCACTATTACTCATACTTTTTCCTTTCTGCCGGTTGCGCCGGCGCAAAAAAGAGGGTCGTTATTTACCCTCTACATTCCCTTTATAAAATCTTTTCCAAAGTTCGCTTACTTTTTCCCAGCCATACATTGCCACAAAGGCTACCAATAATCCGGCCAGAATAGCTGCTAGAATCATGTACCATAAAATTGTCTGTTGGATATACTGCATGTACGCCACAAAGGCGGTTACTGTAAGTCCGATAGACAGTACAAAGACCAGGATATCCGTAGGAATCTTTTTCAGGAAAGATACTCCTTTAAACACCTGGACAATAATAGATACCGTAAATGCCAGGATGCCAATCACTCCCAGCAAGATAGTCATGTTTGTTAATAAAAGTTCCATAGTCATTCCTCCTAACCTTTAATCGGTAATTCTTTAATCTCTGCCAATAACTGCGTTGCCATGCCATTCCCGCCAAGTTTGTGGTAAGAATCATACATTTCTGTAAACTGTTCGATTCCATGCTTTGTAGTATATCCTCTTTTAGTCCACTTCTCATGGTACTCTATTAGCTGGGAACGGAGCAAAAGCATAGTTCCTTTGCTGTTCGCATCCCGTTTCATGTTTTCTGTTGCTATTCTTTTGTCCCGTTCTTCCGCATCTGCTTTCTGTTTTTTTTTCTGCTCTTGTAGAAGCCATACAATATACCCAAGAAGAATAGGCAATGCAATGGTATACGTCTGTAAAAGTATTTCTTTCATAATACCTTTTCTGTCCCTTCTATAAAAATTTCTGCAAAATAAAAAGACCTGTTAAGGTCCCGCTCTGATTTCCATGCTTTTTCCTCACTTTCGATTATTTGCAGATAATATAGCCACTAAAAATACGCCTACCGCTGTGCCAACCATTGTGCCAGCTAAAAAGATTA
>ENA-OOWK01000386-OOWK01000386.1-human-gut-metagenome-genome-assembly--contig:-NODE-386-length-33480-cov-5.368168_pt1 | contig 33480 bp, 31 predicted proteins | sample MGYA00241405_ERZ501317 | MGnify/ENA primary metagenome ERZ501317 (study PRJEB25962, sample SAMEA1972440) | human gut metagenome | biome: human gut; feature: human-associated habitat; material: faeces... | reverse complement strand
CGCTCTTCCGATCTACCATCCATAATATAAAGTGGTACAAAATCTATTCACTCTGTGGTCTATCCTTTCCAGTTTTCCCTTCGTAGTCCCCATAAAAGATAGAAGAAATTTCGGAATCGTCTGGAAATAAATATCCTGCATGGTCATAAACTAAATCATCCAGCTCACTTTTCAGTTTCATCACCCGTTTTAATAAAGCCATTGCCCTCTTCGATGCAGGATGTGACTTTCCAAAATTTCCAACCACAGAATTCTTCCATCTTATTGTGACTCGTTGCAAATCTTTTGTTACCTTTCCCATATCTTTCCAATCATCTTTTGTCATTTTATCAATCTGCTTCATAATTCATTTCTCCTTTATAATATTCTGTACTCATGTACAATCCATTCAAAAAGTGAAATACATCTATCATCTGTTGTTGTAAATCTTTCACTTTTCTTAAAATCATAGAATCTCCATATTTATCGTCTATGGCAGTTTGATATTGATTCAATTTATCATACAGTTCCATCTCCATTCTCAAAAGTTCTTCCCAATCTACAATTGTTAATCTTCCTGCTATCTTTCTGTCTTCCATAATGTCTGTCATGAAATCATCTTCCATCTGATACACCTCTCTTTTACTGAAAATGGATTCTGCCATTTCCATTGGAAAGTATCAGTTGTCATTTTCTGGGCAACTGATACTTTCAGCTATTTACTACTGTGTTTTTACCCTACGCATACATCGATATTGCTTTGCCGGAGCATTTAATGTACAGCGTTTTCCGAGGTCATGACTTCCTGAAGCATAGGGATTCAGCCATTTAGCCATATTATTTAATATGTCATGATTATAGCTTTCACTGAAAATCTCTGGATTGTCCATCATTCCAGATGGAGCTACCTTTCGTAAATTTCCATCTTTATCCAATGGGATTTCCCATTCATCACTGTGTTTCTCAACCCAAAATCTAGCTGAGGTCAAAAATACAGGTTTGCTCATGGCAGCTCCTTTATTATAAGTTTCTTGATACCATCCTCTGAAAGCATCATAAAGCCATTCCACTGGGTACATCTGCCAATGAAGAGCCTCCGACTCTCTTTCCTCTGGGTCAGTCAATTCATCCAGAAAAGCATCTACTGGATTTGTTGCAGAACGGAATGCTCTTTTAAGTCCTCTCTGGAATGGATATTCCGTTGGTTTTTTTAATCCCATTTTCAACAAACGCAGAAGGATATATTCTAACACTTCTGGGTCACACAAAAATTCCGTTTTGATTTTGGGATTCTTCGTTTTCGTAAAATGGGTATTAAAGTCAATAATATAAAATCGTTTATCAATAGCGGTGGACACATCTTTGAAGCGTGGAAATCCATTAAATGTATGCCACATCTTTCCATGCCAGTGATATCCCTCTATCGGTTGACCATATTTGACTGTGATACGAACTGGCTCATTACTTGCCAGTTTCTTAAAGTTTCCTGAACTTTCAATATAAGGCGTATCATCACTATCTGTGCTGATAATTGCATTAACTGTTGGAAGGGATTGTAAAGCAAAATCTCCACTCATATCTTCCAACCCCATCGTGGAGTAATGTCCATCTCCATATAATTGCTGGCAGATAAATCCTATCGTTGATTTTCCATTATCCCCTGTGAAATGTGGGTCTACAATTAAAACAGCACTTTCTATACTGTTGTCATTCGCACAAATCATCATGTGCATAGCATCCCACACAGCGGCAATACGGTCAGGGTCTCCACCACAAATTTCTGAAATCAAAATGTCGATATCAATGTATCTGTCATTGACTTCATCATAATATTTTTTATTTTGTGCGTTTGGATTAAACTTAACAGCAAGTTTGGACAAGAATACAATCTTGTTTTTCTTTGCTTTATCCCAGTCCATGAAACTACCATCTTCAAGATTATAAACTCCATTATCAACTGCTATATACCGCTTATCTTGTGTAGGGGTCAGATAATGCTCATCGGCTTTATCTTCAATATACGATTTCACTTCTTCGAATTCTCTTTGCGTAAGTGAACGGCTATATGCCCTCGCAAGATTACGTAAAGCTCCATCATCATATTTATTCATGCATGGTCTATATAATCCATAATCCTTTCCGCTTGAGATATAAGTAGCAGGTCTGGTCGTGTTCTCCAACTTTATATTATCTACAAGACCACTATTCAACAGTAACCATGCCACATGTCTAACAACCAATCTATGTACTGGCTTGTGTTTTTCACCTTTTGGCAATACAGCATTTGCTAATGAAATCTCTTGACCATACCCCTCAATACAGCAATTTGCAACATCTTGAGGCAACATCTTATCAATAGGATTACTATTAACAACTGCCCAAAATCCCCTATCCAAAAGGTCATCAATATCTTTTACTCCCATGCTCGTTGAGAGCTGGATTCCAGGTGGTGGGATTACTGAAACTGAATTTGGAAGTGAAGGGGCTGTCTGCCCCTGCATTCCTACTGCATTCGTTTGTCCTGCACCAATCATTTGTAACCGGCTATCCATCGTGATGCCTTTTTCGTCTAATAATGTTTGTAATTCTTTTATATCCATTTTTATAATTCCTTTCCGTACAATTTTGTTGTTCCTAAAACTTCTTTACAAAACTCATATAATTCGTAATCCTCAGGGACTACACTACCATCAGAGGTATATCTGATACGGCTAAGTATATGAACTGCCCAATCATGTTTCAGCCTATCATGTTTCAACTTATCTCGTTTAGCTTTCAAATCATCATCATTTGAAACATTGATTTTTAAGTTATCCTTACACATTTGATAACTACCCTTCTTTCTTATGATTTTTTAATACAAGAAACACGGAATCTTGTCTTTTTACAGATTCCAAATTGTTTGAGCAACTACAGGCGGCTACAGCATAATTACGCTATCTATAGACCCTTATACAGCAAGGGAATAAACAATATCCTCGATATCACCTGTATTACAGAAAACTCTTTATATATAGTATCCTTCTGAACTATATAGATAAGTTTTCAAAAACAAGGGATAGAATGGATATTGTATTAAAAGTCCTTATCTGATAAGGATTTAGCGTAGCCACCTTTAAAAACTGTATCCATGCTTGCGGCTATTTTCCTTCATTTAAAATAATCAACTCCTTTCTCACAAAAGCATATGGATATTCTGTAGCAAAGAACTTACCAGTCTTGCAAGCAGTTGCATTCTCAGTATCACATTGTCACCCGTTTCATTATTTGTAAGGATATTTGTAAAAAGTTAGGATATGAAATAAGTTAAAACGGTTAAGACATTGTGTTAATTTATGTTATTAGAATATTTTTTCACGTGATTTTGTATATGAATCATCACTTGCATGACTGGTAGTCTTTGCCCATTCAGTATCACTTTCGCACTCGTTATCTTGTTTGTAGATAGTAACTGTAAAAGTTAGAGCAAATAAGTAAAAAGAGTTAGGATATTGATACCGAATGATATACAAATACAATATTTTCGTAATGCTCTTTCATTACGACGCTATGAGTCTATCTTTTCAGACAAACTCACGCTTCACTCCCGTATTTTTATGTACGCATCTATCTCTGTAAAAAGTTAGAACAATCCAAAAACGAAGTTAGTATAAAATTCGTGTATTGTTAGTACCTTTTTGTAAGAATGTACAGGCTTTGCCTGCCCATAAACTTCTACAAGAAGTTTCCATACGCACACACATACGGGGTTTTAAATTCTACGTTGTAATTTAAAAATTATTGTATTTGTATATGTAGAAGAGAGACAACATTAGATATAAATATGAAAAAAGTCTTGAATTTACTGATATTTTATAGGATTTACACGCACATTTTTTAGTCTTTTACAGTAGACTATCTAGTTTTCTATAGAAGACTAATCTTCTTGATTTTAACCATAAAATGATATATACTAAAAAATAAAGTACAGGATTCAGAAATGAGGACAGACATGAACAATAATTTACAGGATAAAAATATTCGTGATATCGCTTATATGGAAAAGCAAAACACCTTAATCGGGACACGTCAAAGAACGCTAGTAGATGTAGAAACCGGCATCCCTATGGAAGTAACTCAAGTCACAAAGCTTCGATATGGTTCTAAGCATTTCTGGAAATGTTACATGAAAGAATTTATCAATGTCATGCTATCACTAAGCGGCAAGCAGTTTACAGTATTCACCTACATTATTCAATATATAAATCCTAGCGACAATCGTTTTATTTGCACATATGATAAGATTATGAAAGAAACGGATAGCTGCCGACAGACCGTTGCAAGTACCATGAAGAAATTGCAAGAGAAGAATTTCATCCGCAAAGTTCAAAATGGAGTTTGGATTATCAATCCCAAAATCTTAATGAAGGGAAATGATACCAAACAGGCTATGTTGCTAAAAGACTTCAATCATGCAATTCCTTACACCGACAAAAAATCAAAAAATACGAGCAAGGCATAAGTCTGCCCATACCTTGCTCGTATTTTTTTCTTTACCTGAGATTATTTATGATAGATTGATACTCTTTCGATTCTTTTAAATATATGCCACAGGCACTGAAATCCTTTTTCTTTATATTGGTAAGTATCCTTATATTTTTCCAATTCACTATCTTGCCTTCCCTCTTAAGTTTTTCTATTGCCCAAAGAATTTCTCTAGCCCAGTATTCTTCCTGTGTTTCTTTATATTTTTCTATTTCTGCTCTACACATTGGAAGATACGTAGATATCCTTTTACTTGATATATTTAGGAATCGTTCTACTTTATATATCGTTATCTTCTGTGGTCTTTCTATTCCATCTCCCCATAAGTTCCGTATCGCTTCTTTTACCTTTGGAAGTGTATCTTTATCAATCTTTTGCCAATCGTAGGCTTTCGAGCCGACTTTCTGTGACTGCCTCGGTTCTCTATGATATTTCCCATATCTTTTCTCACCAATCATCTTGACAACATCGTAAGAAGCTCCCAACTTTTCTGCAATTTCTGGATATTTCAAGCCCTGCTCGTGTAATCTGTATATCTCTTCGTCAAATCTTTCTTGCGAAGCTTTTTCAGGTAATCTCATGTTTACCAACTCTTCTACTGGTATCTCTAAAAACATCGCAAGCATACATATCTCATTGAAATTCATTCTATCATTTGTAAAAACCTTTTGTATCTGCCACAGTTCTGTAAAATAGTTTGACGATAACTCTTTATAGTATTCTGAAAAATCCTGATGTAGCTTTCCTATATTTCTCTGTTCTCCACGAAGTGAGCAATACGGAGTTCCCTCAAGCCTGCTATGAAGAAACTTGCCAACGGATATCTCATTTTCTAAATCAACCTTTGATTCGAATACCGCAGACATATACCTTGCAAGGTTTTCGTCAAGATATCCGTGATGCTCCAAAATTCCGTGACGAGATCCGTGCACGGATTCTTCTGCGGACTTTAAATCGGGACTTGCTTTACCGACATTTACACATACAGCGTCTACTAAGTGACACCCATGTCTCGGGCACACCTCTATTCCTATCATCTGATGTATCCTATGCCAATACGTTTCACCATATTTCTCTCTATCTTCCTTTACGCATACAGGACAATATCGTAAATGTCTTTTTCTTCCATCTTTTGATTTTTGCATCGGCAACAGATTATGATAATTCCCCTGCATCCGAACCAACGCCTGAAATGCCTGATTCCTTCTTTCTTTATTTAGAAATCGACCATAATACGGAAACATGGTATGGTTTTCCACAATCTGCTCCACCGTCAGCTTTCTTGTCAACATTTTTAAAGTATCTGGTGTGTATTGATTGAGAAAATCTGCATCTGGTCTAGCAGTCTTTGACAAAAATAAATCTTCTGCCACAAAGGTATAACGCATATACCCAGATTGTGTATAGTATCGTGCCAATACACTATATACAAGCTCATCGGGATAAAATTCTGGAAATTGAACAATCATATTGTCACCTCTTCTACTGTATAAAATTCTTTTAAGATTGCTACCATATCTAAATTTTCTGCCTTTGCTCTTACTGCCAAATCAGAGATAGAAACACACTCTTTTTCCGTTTCCTGTACAGAACAAATCTCCTTTATAGGATTCTTTTTCTTTGGTCTTGAAGTCTGTTTCCTTTGAGAAATCGAGGGCTGAATATAGCTATGTAAAAAAGATAATCTCTGGTCATATGCCTGATTGAGCATTTCCATATCCAATATTTCTTTTCCTGATAAAATAGCAATTTCCTGAGCATCATGAATCAAAGAGACTACCACAGAGAGAATCCCCGAAGAATGTTCGTAAAGCCACTCTATTATTGCCGAACTAATCTCTGTTCGATTCTTCACATACTGATGCTCAAATAAGATTTTACAAAAAGATTCAAAATAAGCATCATAAGCCATACTTTGGTATTGTAATCCTACCGACCTTCGTGCTAACTGCATTGCCTGTTCAAAAAATGGATTGCATTCTGGTGTTCCCACCATACAGATAGATATTCCTGAATTATTGATAAGCTGTGTAAGGGAGCCTATCAGACTTTTTCCATTTTTGGAATTTACCACATTTTGTATTTCATCCACAATGAGCATCCCGATATGATTCAATGCCACTTGTGATACAGACCCAATCAACATATCTGTAGTAGCTCTTGCCCGTACTGCATTTTTGTAATAACTGCTCCCCAGTTCTTCATCTACTTTTCTTAATATCTCTAGCAATAATCCTTTTACAGAAGAATCAAAGGGACATTGCACTATCACACAAGGGATAACTTTCACATAGGGTTCTTCTATCTCTATAACCCTATTCTCTGTAATAAGTTCTATAGCTCTGCTAATCGCAGAACTCTTCCCAATCCCAGAAGTTCCTATAATCGTAAAGCTATCCGAACCGCCAAGAATCCCCCTGTACTCTTGATTCTGGATTCTATTGTAATTCTGATATTTTTGCTGGACAGCCGCTTGTGTTCCTTTTTTCTGTAATGACCGCAGAAGTGCCAGATACAGCTTCGCATAGATTTCTGTACTCATATTCGATGGAACATAAAGCCTATACAAATCTGATAACCGCATCAACCGTACCGTCTGGCTCTCATATCGTACAGAATCCTCATACTCTGGAAATACAGATAATGCTTTCACCAATTCTTCCCCTGATTTCATTTCCGGCAGCTCCCTTATAAAATTCTCTATGTAATTCATGTTATACACCTACTTTCATGTAATCTTTATGTGCCTTTATCTGCTCTTTCCGTCTGTTTTCTCGGATTCCTTTTATCTTTGTCTGTCCCCTGTAATCCGTTGTAAAAGCAATCATTTCGATATGATTTACAAGGTCAATCTGTGCTTGCGTCTGTTCCTGTGCAAATGCCTTTATAACAGCTTTTTGACCCGTTTTAATACTTTCTACCTCTTCCAGATTCTTGTTCCTGTATCGGCTTTCTATCAGTTCAAAACGAATATAAGACCCATTCTCTAGGAGCCATATACAAGATACATCCTCTGGATTGTACGCAACCGTCACCGTTCCACCACACAGATATTTCTCTGTATAATTATCATGTCTGTAACGCATCCCATTCACTTTTAATCCTTGTCTTGTAAACCTACCCTCTACTCTCGGCAATAATGTAAGAATCAATTCTTCTGATGGAATATCCAATAAATCCGCACTAACTTGTCTCAATCCATAATCCCAGATACTACAAGAAGTCGGCAAGACCTGTTCCTGTAACATATCTTCTGTAAAGGGGTAGTTCTCTATGATTCTTTTGGAATTGTAGAAGAGAATACACCTTAAAAGAATCTGCTCAAACTGATACAGGGTCAGACAAGCATCCTTTCTGTAATCATGACTCCCCCTCTGTTGGAAGTCTGGCTCAATGACACCTTTTCCTTTTAGAATCGGTTTGAAATATCCCTGTACCAAATCAAAGAATTTCTCTACTGAGCCTTTCAGTTCTGGTCTATATGCTGGAAGATTAATAAGGGTCACGCCCAACTCTGCTATCTGCTCAAAAGTGGAAGATACATACTCACTTCCCATATCGGTCACAAGCGTTGCCGGAAGTCTGTTACAATTCCAATCTTCTTTTTGAATCTGTATTCCAAACTTTTTACAGTGTTCTTTTTTATCCTCTATCACATTTAGCATTAATCCTCTCAGACTGTATGTTCCACCTTCCCATGTTAAAGAATATCCACAACACAATCCACTGTACGCATCTATACAAGCTGTAAGAATCGGTCTGCCTATCAATTCCCCAGCATCATTTACAAGGTAAATATCACAGACCGTTGCATCCAACATTCCCACTCCCACATGAGGGGCAAACTCCTGTATTCCATCTCCTAAAAGCGGTCTATGATTCTTTTGATAATCCTTTAATCCATTTCTTGATATATAATAGTTCTGTCTTTTCCTGTATTTCTTTTCAAAGTATCGGAATTGATTGATACTCGGATGTTCTGGAAGAACCCTTCCCGATTCATCACAATATTTCGCACGTAGCATCATGGTATAGGCTGTGGAAATGCTGTTCTTATGCTGATTATAGTAAAACTTATTTAATCCCCACCGCATGTTCTTTTCATCCTCAGTAAGTTCTTTTTCTTCCTTCTGTTTCGGACAAAAGACAGCTTCATTTTGATAAATTAAATACAAACATAAATAGTTCCGTATGGTCTGCTTACTCACGCTCTTCTCTACAGATATTTGATTGATAATATAGGTTCTCTGCTTAATATCCGATACGAAAGGTAGGATAGGGGCAATCATGGTAAAATGTTCCCGAATGAATCGTCTGTTCTCTGCATCCAAACACTCTATATCTGGAATCACCACACCTGTTTCTTGTAGCATTTCTGATTCTGTACATTCTTCATATCCTGAAAGAGAATCCGCTATAACCCAATAGGGCATAGCCCTTTTTACACAATCAATCACAAAGACCTTCTCATTTTTCAGTTCCAGTACACGAACTATCTGTTCTCCTGATTTCCACAAACTATTTTTCTTCATCTATCACCAACCCCCAATCTGTAACACCATGATTCAACCAATAGTTCCGACTTGCATCCAATAGCTTTACCGTCATGGGCTTTGTAAGGAATTTCCGATAGACACATTCCCGCACCATTAAATCACCATTTGATTTCACACATACAAAATCAGAAGTATAGTCTCCCACCTCTAATCCTTCCAGTAATACGTTACATCGTATTTCTTTGATTTCCTCACAATCCTGTAACCTATTAGCGTATAGTGCCTGTATCTCATCATATAGCCTACAAACTTCTGTACTTTTACCAAGTACACGCTTTTCACATCTTCCCTTGTAATTCTTTCTTCTCACTGTTCTATGTTCCTTTCATATCCGTATTTCAATCCTTCCTAGCATCTTCCCAAAAACGTTCCCAAAAATGAAAGAATTTCCCCAAAAACAAGTTTTCTTCTTCCCAAAATGGTTTTGGGAATTTTCCCTAAAATGGCTGGAACCCTTGATTTTCCTAGTGATTCTTGTATTTTCGCTTTTTCCCAAAAACGCTATTTTCAAAAAACACTATGTCGTTTAACAAATCCCGTTAGCGTCTTTTTAACAAACTCCGTTAGCGTCTCCCCGAATTTCTGTCCGACTTTCTAAACGAATTTTCGCACTGGGATTTCTTTCAAGATTTTCTTAACGAATATTCATAAAAGATATTCGTTCAAGGTATTCGTGAATGCTCGAAAGTATTGATTTTACAAGGTTTCTGATAGATGATACGGTCAGAAAATTCGTTAAAAAAAGACCTTAAAGGATTTCTCCTTCAAGGTCTTTTCATACTCATTTTCTTTGTATTATTTTTTATACCTGCCATTCTTCCCACGCTAACGACTTTTGTTAAAAAGAGGATAACGAAGGTTGTTAAGTGACATTTTCATTATTCAAACTCGATTGTCGCAGGCGGCTTACCCGTACAATCGTATAAAACTCTATTCACATGTTTTACTTCATTTACAATTCTGCTGGTTGTCTTTCCAATAACTTCCCATGGGATGTCAGCACTCTCGGCAGTCATAAAATCTGTTGTTTTAACCGCTCTCAGCGCCACAGCATAATCATATGTTCTCTCGTCTCCCATAACACCTACAGAGCGCATATTCGTCAGTGCCGCAAAATACTGGCCAAGTTCTTTATCAACACCAGCCTTGGCAATCTCTTCTCTCCAGATTGCATCTGCATCCTGAACCATACGCACTTTTTCTGCTGTTACTTCTCCAACGATACGAACGCCAAGCCCTGGCCCTGGAAATGGCTGTCTAAACACCAGGTATTCCGGGATTCCAAGCCCCAGACCGGCTTTTCTTACTTCATCTTTAAATAAACTGCGCAATGGTTCGATGATTTCTTTAAAATCAACATAATCCGGCAGCCCACCTACGTTGTGGTGAGATTTAATTACTGTGGACTCTCCTCCTACACCGCTCTCTACTACGTCCGGGTAGATGGTTCCCTGCACCAGGAAGTCTACTGCACCGATTTTCTTGGCTTCTTCTTCAAATACACGAATAAATTCTTCTCCAATGATTTTACGCTTCTGTTCTGGCTCTTCCACGCCTTTTAGCTTTTCATAAAACCGCTCCTGGGCATCTACACGAATGAAATTTAAGTCATAGGAACCTGTTGGTCCGAAAACAGCTTCTACTTCATCTCCCTCATTTTTACGAAGAAGTCCATGATCTACAAATACGCAAGTGAGCTGATTGCCCACTGCCTTTGACATCATAACCGCTGCCACAGAAGAATCTACTCCACCGGAAAGGGCACAGAGGACTTTTCCGTTTCCTACTTTTTTCCGAATTGCTGCAATGGATTCTTCCACAAAAGAGTCCATCTTCCAGTCGCCGGAGCATTTGCAGATTTCATATACAAAATTAGAAAGCATGGTTTTGCCTTCCTGGGTATGCAGAACTTCCGGATGGAACTGGGTAGCATAGAGATTCTTTTCCGGGTATTCCACTGCCGCCACAGGACAGTCCGGTGTATGCGCGCAAATTCGGAATCCGGGAGCAATCTGAGAAATATAATCGTTGTGGCTCATCCAGCAAATGGTCTTCTCAGATACATTCTGGAAAAGTTTTGAATTCTGGTCTACGGTTACTTCAATTTTTCCGTATTCTCTTACAGGAGCCTTCTCTACTTTTCCGCCTAACAGGTGCATCATAAGCTGAGAACCATAGCAAATGCCGAGAACCGGAATACCTAACTCAAAAATTTCCTTTGTGTAGGTTGGAGAATCCTGAAGGTAAACGCTGTTAGGACCTCCGGTAAAGATAATTCCTTTTGGCTGAATTTCCTTAATCTTCTCAATGTCTGTTTTATAAGAATAAATTTCACAGTATACATTACATTCACGTACACGTCTTGCAATCAACTGATTATACTGACCGCCAAAGTCCAGTACGATAACGGTTTCTCTCTTCAAAGAAGTATCCTCCTGTCTGTTTTTCAAAAGATAGCTTAAATTATAAAATACGATTTCTGAATTTTCAAGGGATTTTTATTCGTGAAATTTGCTGAAATCCATGCTGTATTTCCTCTTTTTTTGCACTGCCTCTCTCTTTATTAACGAGATTCACATAAAACTCTGGCACCAAAAGCTTGTTACGGACATATCTCCTCTCTCCCTTGTATGCAAAACAAAAAGATATCTAAAGAACCATGTTTCTTATTGTCCTGCTCAGCTTTTACACTAATGCCGCGTGTTTCCATTTCCCCCTAAGATAGCGTATCACAAAACAAATTGCACGAAACAGCCAGTCAATGGTCATGGCCACCCACACACCAAACACTCCCATATGGAGATATACGCCCAGCACCACGCTAAATCCAATTCGGAACACCCACATGGAAATAATGGACAAAATCATAGTATACGTTACATCTGCTGCTGCTCTTAGTGTATTTGGCAGGGAAAAAGATAATGGCCATATCGTCACTGCACAAATCGAATGATAGATTAAAATTTTGTGTGCATACTGGCTTGCTTCTGGAGACAGACCATAAATCTCAATAATAAAAGGGACAGCCAATACCACTAAAATATTAGCGGCAACCAAAGATACATACACTATTTTTATAAGCTTCTTCGTATAATAACTTACCTGTTCATAATCTCCGGCTCCCACACATTGAGCGCCTACCGTCAAGATAGCAAACCCAATGGACATCCCTGGAAGCACTGCAAATGTAGCTACATTGTTAGAAACCGCATTGGCTGCAATAGAGGCTGTTCCAAAGCTGGTAACAATACTCAGAACCAGAATCTTTCCCAACTGAAACATACTGTTTTCCAGCCCATTAGGAATACCGATATATAAAATCTTTTTCAGCAATCCCCAGTCTGTTTTAAAAGAAAATGGATGGAAAAGGTGCAAGGTCTGCTTCTGGTTATTCAGCAAAAACATCATAATCACACATGCAACAGTCCTGGAAACCAGGGTTGGAATTGCCACACCTTCCACTCCCATGTGAAAGCCAAAAATCAGCAGTGCATTTCCGCCTAAGTTAATGGCATTCATTAGCAACGAAATTTTCATGGCAACAGAAGAATTTCCCATGGCACGATAGATGGCAGCCCCTGCATTGTACAAAGCTGTCATTGGAATAGAAGCAAAAACAATGAGCATATATACATTACAGTTATACATCACGTCTGCTTCAATTTTTCCGAACACCACATGCGTAATAAAATTCCTTCCAAAATAACACAGCACCATAACCACCAAAGATGCTTTCAACGTAAAGGAAACCAACTGATTGGTAGATTTGCAGGCCATTTCTCCTCTCTTTTTCCCTAAAAACTGCCCTGCAATGACAGCCCCTCCCGTGGCAAGCGCTGTAAAAATATTGAGAATCAGAACCATAATAGTATCAATCAGCGAAACTCCGGAAACTGCCGCTTCCCCTACGCTGGCTACCATAATGGAATCCGCAAGTCCCACAAAAGCCTGGAGAAACTGGTCAATAATCAGCGGTATAATCAGTCTCCGTAAGTCTGCATTTGAGAAAAAACGGTTCTTGGTATCCATAATAAGCCCCCTTCCTTTTTGTTTCTCAAGTCATTATACTCTTGGCTTATTTAAGATACAAGAACCATTTCCACATTTTTTATCCATGTTGGTGCAGATATTTTTCCCTGGTGGCCAGTCCACCACGTATGTGACGTTCCTGCTTGTTCACATCCAAAACCTTTCTGGCTTCCGCGGCCAGAGAAGGGTTTATCTGGAGGAGACGTTCTGTACAGTCTTTATGAACCGTAGACTTACTAATCCCAAACTTCTTCGCTGTCTGCCGCACCGTAGCCTTTGTTTCTATAATATATTCCGCAATCTCAACCGCCCGTTCTTCAATATAATCTTTCATGAAAAACCCCTGCATAGCTTCTTTGTTACAATCTATGCAGGAGTGTAAGTAGGTATGTGGGGCAATGGTAGTTCTATTCCTCTGTATCTTATATATTCTCCCTCACCTTCAACTTCCTCCCCAAAAAACAGAACAACAGACCAATAACACTGATTATTTCCCCTGTTTTCAGCCCAGGAGAATGGTATATAATTTCAATATTATGTATTCCTTTCTCAACCTTTACTCCAAGAAATGCTGCATTTACTTTTTCAGTTTCTGCCTTTTTTCCATCTATAGTAACAATAAAGTTCTCATCAAATGGAATGGATGTAATGAGCGTTCCTGCCTCTTTTGTTTCTATTGTACCAGCTATTTTGTTTCCTTTTGTTGCCTGCTTCTCAAGAATAAAATCTGACTGACACAATGTTTGATTTTTTGAATCCTCCTTATCCTTTCTCCAGATATAGCTTTTTAAATTTTTTATTTCATAGGTTCCTTTTCCAAAGTTTATCTGAATTTTTGTCTGTCCTTCTTCTAACATCACAGCATAAGTAAATGTTTCGTTTTCGTTATAATAGATATGCTCCTTTTTCGTTAATTTGTTGCGTATACCTTCTACATCTACAAATATATCTTGTGATGTATTATGGTTTTCCACATCAAATTGAAGCAGCAAAATATCTCCCTTATTTGCTTTTGGAATGGACAGTTTTTTTGACCTGGAACGTTTGCTTTTTATTTCTTTTTGCTCAAATCCAAGATTTATTTCCTGAATCTTGGATTGAAGTTTTTCCTTCCAGCCGGCACAGGAACTTCCATCTTTCACAATAGCAAAATCAAGAAATGCGGTCTGATTGTATGGGAATTCTAAGGTACTGTAATCTTGTTCAGACAGATATTGGTTTGTTGCATATGCAATGGGATATACCTCTGGATTTTCATAAACATTCTCTTCTATTTCCTGATAACCTGGAATATCTTCTTCTGATAAAATGTATTTCACTCCCATCAGCTTTTGAAAGATAGGATTTTGTACTCTTGCCTGCATAAAGATATTTCTATAGGGCTGTTCTACTTGAAAAATATCTTTTCTAAAGTTCTGATACGCTTCGTTATAAGTGGAAGAATATATGGAAGAACTATACTGCTCTACGGACCAGATTCTGTTTAAATTTGCTGTATCTGTTTTCCTTGTTCCCGCCTGTTCCATGCGGTAGAAGCCTTCCTCTTTCCCCAGAATTTCATCTACTGTATAGCTGTAATCCTTGTCTGTAAGCTGAAGATAAGCCTCCTTTTCTACCATCTGATTGCTTTCCTTTCCCATAGCAATTCCATATAACAAAAGAAATCCTATGGGTACCAGAATCAATATTTTTTCCTTATGGTTTTTATAAAAAAGCAGCCCACAAAAAAGCATTACTCCGGCATCTATAAGAAGAAAACTTTCCATCCGTGTTATCATAATAATCGTTACCATAAAAGGTAAAATCCCCTGCCAGAAAGGTATCTCTTTGTTTCTCTGTTTTTCCAGATACATGACAATCAAATAGCAGAGCAGCGGAAGCATTGGTATCAAAACCTTTCCTCTGATATACAATCCTCCATTTAACACATACTGAAAAACTGGAAGGAGAATAACAAGAAAGCAGGCAATATGAAGATACTTTTCTTTCCACTTTTTATAGGTAAATCCCGTAATAAGAACAGTCAGTGCAAGTGTCGTAAGGCCAATACCATAAGGCGAATACAGAATCTGCATATAATCCGAATCCGGCATAAAAAGCTCTTCCAGGGAAACCGATGGAGTAGCTCTGTGCTCACCCTTCAGAAGTGCCATAGCTGTAGGTATCAACAAAAATCCACTCATCATAACCGCTGTTAAAATAGGAATGCAAAACAAAATACCGGACAGAAAAAAGCTCTTTGCAGTTACTTTTTTTCTCTGTTTTTCCTGAATATCCAGGTATTGAAACACTCCATAAATGAATAAAACCAGGATTCCGCCTATGCTGAAATAAAAGCTTGTCATAATCATGAGAAACACACTGCCTGTCAGTAAACCTGATTTCTTTTTTTGAAAATACCGGTCTGTTCCCATGAGGCTTAAAATCAGAAAAGGCATATAGTTTACAAACATAATATGCGTATAAGAATGAAAAATCATAGGCCCGGCCAGCAAAAAAAGAATGGAGGTTAAGATGCTGTTTCCCTTTGATACCCCATGATTTCTCGTCCATTTATAAAACAAGACCACATCTGCCACAAGACAAAGGATACTGACAAGCATAATATAATCGCTCATTTTGACAAAGGGCAGGAAATATGCAGGAAGAAAAAAGGGATTATATAAGCCATAATAAGCAAAATTATAGATATTTTGCCCGCCTCCGATATTCGCTGCAAATTCTGGAAAAACGGTTCCGGTTTCATAAAACTGCTGCCGGAAATATTCCGGAAATACGCTGTGCTGACTGAGCCAGTCTACATTGGAACCAAATATCTTTTCTGTCACTTTTCAAGTTCTCCTTCGCTGCTTTCTTTTAAAATATAGATTGGTCTGTGCTTTGTTTCCAAATAAGTTTTTGATAAATACTGTCCCACAATTCCTGTACAGAGAAGTTGAATTCCTCCCACAAAAAACAGGATACAAACCAGAGAAGGCCAGCCGGATACCGGGTCTCCCCAGATTAAAGTCCGCATCACAATAAACCCAATAGTAATAAAAGATAAGAAACAAAACAGTACCCCCATAATGGATGCCAGAGACAATGGCGCTACTGAAAACCCTGTAATTCCTTCCATGGAATAGAAAAATAATTTTTTTAATGACCATTTTGTTTTCCCTGCTGAACGCTCTACGTTTTCAAATTCCAGCCATTTTGTACGAAAACCAACCCATTCAAAAATCCCCTTTGAAAAGCGGTTATACTCGCTCATATTTAAAACAGCATCCACCATGTTTCGCTTCATCAGGCGGTAATCTCTTGCACCGTTTACAATTTCTGTCTTAGAGATTTTATTGATAAATTTATAAAAACTACGGGATAAAAAGGAACGTATCCGCGGCTCTCCTGTTCTTGTAGAACGTTTTGTTGCTACGCTGTCATATCCTTCCTCCTCCAAAATTTTATACATTTTCGGAAGCATGTCAGGAGGGTCCTGTAAGTCCACATCCATCACAGCCACATAGTCTCCTGCTGCATTTTTAAGCCCTGCATAGATTGCCGCTTCCTTCCCAAAATTTCTCGAAAAAGACAGATATTTACATCTTGCATCTAAGATATGCAAATCCTTCATTACCCCCAAAGTCAGGTCTGTAGACCCATCGTCTATAAATAATAATTCTGTGTCTACTTCTGGCATCTCTTCCATAACCTTACTCATTTCCCTATAGTAAATGGGCAGAGCCTCTTCTTCATTAAAACATGGAATAATCACTGTTAATTTCTTCATTTTCTATCCTCCTGAAATATGTAAAATTTACTGATTATATAGTTCATTCCAATTACAACAACCTGTAAAATAACCTTTGCAGCCAGGTCCGGTACAGAACTTAATTCTGTTAATCCATACATGCCTAATACCTCTACTCCCATAGAAATCATCCGCATACTGACAAAACGAAAGCATTCTTTCCTGAGATTCTCTGTACTTTTCTGTCCAAACACAAAGCTCTTATTGATAACAAATGCAAAAGCAATAGCAAATAAAATCGAAACCACATTGGCAATCTGCGTTTCCATATTCACACCATATTTTAAAATAGAAAACACTCCAAGATTGACAAATGTAGTACAAATACCAGCCATAATATACCGAAGCAGTTCTAAGTTCATTTTCTGCACCTCCTGCTAATGAATTTAGCAACTTTCTCTTAACTTTTGGACAAATTATTTCTTAATATTTCCTTAAGTTTTCTTTATTTACATTTATTTCTGTTATAATGTATTCTTGAAATCAGGAGGTAAACCTATGGATACATCAAAGATACTCATTGTGGATGACAACCCGGAAATTAGGGAAATTATAGAAATTCTGTTAAAGGGAGAAGGCTTTGAAACCGTTCAGGCAAAAGATGGTTTAACTGCCCTGAATCAGTTAAAAAAACAGGATTTTGACTTGATTATTTTAGATATTATGATGCCTGGAATGAATGGTTATCAGACATGTATAGAAATGCGGAAAAACAGCAATGCCCCCATACTCTTTCTAAGCGCACGCACCAAAGACAGTGACAAGACCCTTGGTTTTTCCAGTGGCGGAGATGACTATCTTGCAAAACCTTTTTCCTATAATGAATTAATCAACCGTACAAAAGCTCTCCTGCGCCGTTACCATGTATATAAAGGAAAAACCGAAATCCTTGAGCCTTCAAAAGTAATTTCTTATCATGGACTTACCATTGATGAGCAGACAGAACAGGTCACGAAAGATGGAGTGACCATAGACCTCACCAATACGGAGTACCGTATGCTTGTTCTTTTAATCAAACATTGCGGACAGGTATTTTCCGCAGAGCATCTGTATGAATCTATATGGGAAGAACCCTATTATTACGGGGCAAATAATACAGTGATGGTACATATGCGTAATCTGAGGAGAAAAATTGAAGAAAATCCAAATCAGCCTGAGATTATAAAAACCGTATGGGGAAAGGGGTATCGCTGTGATTAAGAAATTATCAACCATGAAAATCCGTACAAAACTGGCATTCCTCATTGTGCTTACAGGAATTTTTTGTTATTCTCTGTTCCAGTTTCTCTGGTATAACAAATACTCTGTATTTGAAGCCCTTGACCCTGTCTTTCATTTTTCGCCCATTCATGGTGATGAAAACTTTTTAGGCCAGCTTTATGAAGAAGCGGCAAACTATGATCTTCCTGAGTCCGAAACGGACACCGAAGCGATTCAGAAGCTTCAGCCCTGGTTTGATTTAGGAGATGCTTATACCAGTATTTATGTTTATGGTTCTGATGGCTACTATCGTGCCGGGAAATATGCAAGCGCCATGGATGATAGTACTTTTCGGACTTTTTTTGATATGGGTTATCGCATAACAGGAGGAGAAGGCGAAAACTCCCGGGAATTCCCGGCAGAATTTAAAAACGGTTCTGGAATCATCCGGGTGTACTTTTATCATAATTCCATGTTTCTGTACCCTTACGTTTTATTCTGTTTATGTATTTCTTTTTTACTTTTTTTATCCGTTATTCTTTGTTTTATCTCTCACAAAATGAGACAGATTTCTAAGATTGAACATGGTATTCTGCAAATGGCATCCGGGGATCTAAAAACAGCCCTGCCAAAGTATCCTGGGGATGAAATCGGTATCCTGTCCTCAGAATTAAACCAGCTCCGTATCACACTGGCTGATACCCTTCAGCAAGAACAGGAAAGCCGCCAGGCCAATCAGGATTTAATCACCGCATTGTCTCATGACCTGCGGACGCCTCTCACAATTCTAAATGGTTACCTTGAGGTATTGCATCTGAAAAAATCTCCTGAAATGGAGGAAGAATATCTGAAACGATGCCTGCAAAAAACGAAAGACATCAAAGATATGACGGATCGAATGTTTGAATATGCATTAGTTTATGAGGAAAATGAAACACTGGATATGGAGTCTTTGCCACTCTCTTTCTTTTATGACTGTTTAAAGGAAAATATAGACTATATTCACCTTGCAGGCTTTTCCTGCGAAATGACGCCTGCCATAACAGTGGAAAAGCAAAAGACTTCTTTTACCAGTGATACCACCATGGTGAAACGAATCTTCCAAAATTTATTTTCCAATATTTTAAAATACGGAGATAAATCTACCCCTGTTTTGATTGAGGTTTCTTACGAATCCAGAGAATTAAAAATCCGTATCAGAAACAAAATCAAGGAAGCAGACTCTTCTGTGCCAAGCACCCACATTGGTCTGCGAAATGTAGAAAAAATGATGTCACTTCTGAAGGGGCAGATACTGTATTCAGAACAAAAACAGGAATTTGCTATTCAGCTTGCTTTTTTTGCAGATACTTTGTAAAACTATATTTCGGGTATGGAGATATTCCCCATACCCGTTGTGAATCTCCATAAAAACTAGCTGCCCAATCAACTTTTTCATTTGTATAAATCAATCACAAGCGTTCACGCACCATCATCAGCGTATATCCAAGGAGATTTTGACCGTTCCATTTGGTTCGGTCAAATCGGTCTGGGTTTTTCATTGATAAACCGATACCCCAAATTCGATCTCTTACAGCACATTCCGCTAATACCGCATTACCTGTAGATTGAAGTTTGCCTTTCAGAGCCTCATTTTGTGAAAACTTTGCAAGCACCTCCGTTTTTTCGGCATAAGATTCCCAAATCTTCTATTATTGTTCCAAAATCTAAAGTATGCTCCACTTCATAATTTTCTTTTATAAATGCGATACCTTTGAATTGGAAAAGGTAACGAAATGCCTCTTGTATGCTGAGATTATGATATTGTGCAAATTCGTTTACACAGGCAACAGTAAAACCTATTTTCTTTTTCTTTTCACTCATGCAAAACCTCCTATTCTTTAGCAAACGATTGTTTACCTCATAAGGTCTCTATTCTTCTCATATCATTTCTCTTTATATGCTTCTTATTTCTATGTTCCTGCTCTGCCATTCTATTATCCTCTGTTTACCCGCACTAAAGCCTTTTCGTGCTTATATTTTTTATTATACAATAATAATGGCAATATAAAAAGACCTTCTAAAATGCGGAATCATGAAATCTTCCGCATTTTCGCGCAGAAAAAGCCCTGTCTGCACAGAGCTTTCCTACCATATTTTTGTGCAACAACTTTTTACTGCCTCATCCTACAATGTGAATACACCGCCATCCCTAAAAACACCGGTATCTGAATCACTGTAAAGAACACTAACGCATAGGGTGTCCATACAGCTAAGTTTCCCAGATTTAAAAACTTGAAGTCAATTAACACATATAAAAAGCTATTTCCCATACCGATTCCCCCTCCTGGAAGGATGCTTTGCAGCCACAGTCCAAGCTCGCCCGGAAACACATTCGTTGCCAGCATAGGCAGAATACAGAACAGCAACGCAACTGCCAGGGCAGAGACCGTGCTACGCATTTTGGTGGATAGGTACAGCGCAAAGCTGACAATAGCAAGAAACATTACGAAACTGGCTGCTAAATTTACCCACTGAGCTTCCCCTATGGTAAGATTTGGCAGGCTGGAAACAGAAAAAATGAATTGGATAGAGGTTTTGGTGCTTTCCCAGCCAAACAATGCATTTGTTATCAAAATCCATACAACGGAACAGAGTAAAAAGGCGCCTCCGCAAATCAGCAGTGCAGATAAAATTTTGCAGACTGCCATTCTCCTACGTCCATGTTTTGTACAGCGCAGAATGTCATCTGCTCCTGTCTGATAATCAGAGGTGAACACCGGCGCTGCAATTACCACACACAGAATGGTAATAATATAAATCAATAAAATCTGATAGTCCATGGAATTACTGGATATTCCCGAATAATACTGAAATGGTTTTTCTACTTCGTCATACATTGCAGTTGCTTTTTTCTGCGCTGACACAGAATCCGGCTGCTCCATTTTCAGAAGGGCTTCAGTACGTCTGGATGCTTTTTCATAATATTGTTCTGTGTCCTTGGGATTGATTTCTGTTAATGCCGGCGCAATACCAGTCTCTTCATCTGCAAAGGCTTCTCTGATTCCATGTACATAATCCCAGTATGGAAGCAGCCCTTTTGTGTCTGCCTCCTCCGGCAGTTCATAAGTATCTGTCACCCCATATTTGTTGAGACATTCCTGAAACGCTGCAAGCGCTGTCTTTACCTTTTCCGGCGTAACGTCACCTTCCAGGTCTGCGCGAATTTCCTGCAAATATTTCACAGCATCCACACCTTTTAGCCGAACTTCCTGTCCCCGCTCCCCTGTATAGGTAACTGATTCAAAGGTAACCGGAATATATGCCATGAAAATGGAACATAAAATTGCCACAGACAGTAAAATCCAGGTTAATCTTGTTGTGAGTACACGTTTTATTTCTAATCCTAAAAATCTCATTCTACTTCACCTCTTCTTTTTCAGAATCTACACTGCCCTCCTGGGGGAATAACCACAAATACAAATCCTCCAGCTTTGGCTCTGCCGGACAGGAATCTGGTATCAATGGAATCTCCGCCAAATAGCGCAGAGAGGTCATATCATGGTCTTCATTTCGCAAGTTTACTACTCGCATTTTCTGTTCATAGGAAAACGCCTCTCTGGTTGGGATCATGGCGCTCCAGACTTTTCCACTGACTAACTGGGTCAACTCATCCGTAGTCCCTGTCTCAATAATTTTCCCCTGTTTCATCACTGCATTTTCCGTTGCTATATACTCCACATCGGATACAATGTGAGTGGAAATCAGCACAATACGATTATGGGCAAATTCGGACAACAGATTACGGAAACGAATTCGTTCTCCCGGGTCTAATCCGCTGGTAGGTTCGTCCAAAATCAATACCTTCGGATCATTTAACAGGGCCTGGGCGATTCCCACCCGTCGTTTCATTCCGCCGGAAAGCTTGCTGATTTTTTTATTTTTCACATCCGATAATGTAAGGCGTTCCAGCAATTCTCCGATTTTTTTCCTGGTGGTGGTTCTGGATAATCCTTTCAAAGATGCCACGTATTCCAAATAGGATTTCACAGTAAATTCCGGATAAAACCCAAACTCCTGAGGCAGATATCCGAAAATTTCCCTGTATTTCTCCTTTAATGTCCAAATGGGCAATCCATCATAGAGAATCTCTCCAGAGGTTGGCTTCACAATTCCTGCAATCATCCGCATAAGGGACGTTTTCCCTGCTCCATTTGCCCCAAGAAGCCCCCATACTCCCGGTGTCAGAGTAAGGGACACATTGTCAACTGCTTTTTTGTCTTTATAATGTTTGGAAATTTCTCTGATTTCTAATTCCATATTGACCTCCTGTTTTATTCATATACACACTGCTTTCCCTCGTGAAACAGCGCAAAACTCTGGTAAATGATACTTCCAGCCAGTATGATTACAATACCTCCTGTGAAAACTGTAAATTTCACCTGATAAAATTCCGGATAAACAAAAGTAACGCCTCCGAAAATGCCGCACAGGAACATGCACATGCCATAAGCCCATTTTTGAAAATGCACAAAAGTAACTTTCCTCAACAAGTAAATCCCGCCATTGAATGCCAGCAAAAATGGCAGACACAGACAGAAAATCGTCTGCCATACAGTAAGGCTTGAGCTTTTTGAAATCTGCCACACAATGCCAAAGAGCATGAGCAAATCCCCTGCACTGATTATGAAAATTCTGGCAAGAAGCAGCCTCTCAATAGAATATCTGGCAGTTGCTTCTATCTCCAACATTCCATATCTTTTTGCCCTATATAAAAACGGGATTGCTGATGAAAACAGAAAAATCCCAAAAATACCAGCTAAGAAAGCGAATCGTCTTGGTGTAAAAAAGCGGAATTCCACCCCTGTCATAAAATACACAAGCAGGAAAACAGCCAGAACCATACCTGTTTGTCCTATCCAGATTCGCATACCTGTCATCCGCATCTGTTCGAATAAAAATGCGCCAAATCCCTTTTGCTCCCTCTTTTGTTTTTTATTCAATTCCAATTCTGCCATGAGAATGGTTTTTTGCATTGCATCCTTTTCTTTTGCAGAAACTTTTCTTTCACCGGAGGGTTTCCCATAGTATGCACGAAGTCTCTCCTCTATCCTGTTCATTTTTTCCAGCCTCCCTTCTGCTTTCCATCCATCTGCTGAAATTCTGTTTTCAGTCTCTTTAGCAGGCTTCTTAATTTAGATTGCACTGTCCTAAGAGGAAGTCCCATGGTCTGTGCTGTTTCCCTGATGGTGAGATTTTGTCCGAACCGCAGCAACAGGATTTCCTGACTTTCCGGCTCCAGATTGCTGATAAGCTGCTGTAACCAGACATCATCCTCTGTCTTCTCAAACCCGGCTTCCGAATATCTCGGCTCCTGTTCCAGTTGCTCCAAATTGGTATCATCCTGGTACCTCTTCCGTGCCAGGTCAATGCAGGTATTTCTGGCAATTTTATAGATAAATGGACGAAATTCCCCCTTGAAGCCAGTGGTATCCAGATAACGCACTGCTTTCAAAAAGGTCTCCTGTGTGGCATCTTCTGCATACACTGCCCCGGATGTATGCCAGCTGCAGTACCGTAAAATATCAGCATAGTACATCTCAATCAATTCCCCAAGGGCGCCCTTGTCTCCATCTTCTATTTGTCTGATTAATTTTTTCTCGCGCGTCAAAATATAATATAACCTCCTCATCTATTACAACGAATCATAGCATAGAAAATGATTTAAAAAACAAAAAAACTTGCAGAAAAATGCAAAATCGCAATTCCCTGCAAGTTTTCAATCAAATTCCTTTTATGGCCGAATAGCCACCTTAATCACATGTTCTTTCCTGTTTTCAAAAATATCATACGCCTTTTCAATTTCCTTCAGCAAAAATCTATGAGTAATGAGCGGTGTAGTATCTATTTTCTTCTCCTCAATTAATTTCAGAATTTCATCACAATCACATCCATCCACACCCCCTGTCTTAAAGGTTAGATTCTTTCCATACATCTTTGGAAGGGGAAGTATCTGATTTTCTTCATAAAGTGCTACCACTGTTACAATGGCATTGGGGCGGGCGATTTTCCAGGCCAGCTCAAAGGTATGAGTTCCTCCCGCAACCTCAAGAACCCTGTCTGCCCCACCATGCTCACTGTGTTGTCTTACAAATTCCTCCACATCACACTCTGTGGGATCCACTACCAGCACCTGGGGATAATGTTCTTTTACAAAGGCAATCCGCACCGGATCTACTTCACATAATATAATTCTTTTCGGCTGTTTCAGCATCACACACAAAAGGGTGCAGATTCCGGTGGGTCCTCCTCCCAGAATCACTACCGTATCCTGCTCACTGATTTCTGAAATTCTGGCAGCCCAAAATCCTGTGGCAAGTACGTCTCCTACAAATAAAGCTTCTTCATCTGTAATAGAATCTGCTATTTTATTTAACCCCTGATTGGCATAGGGAACGCGGACATATTCTGCCTGTCCTCCATCAATTCTGCAGCCCAGCGCCCAGCCGCCATTTTCATCTGTGCAGTTATTCACAAAACCTTGTTTGCAAAAGTAACATTCTCCACAAAAAGTTTCCACATTTACAGTGACTCTGTCTCCTGGTTTTACTTTTGTAACTTCCCTTCCTACTTCTTCCACAACACCAACCATCTCATGGCCTACTGTAATTCCAGGAACTGCTCTTGGCACTGCACCATGTTTGATATGAATATCACTGGAGCAAATGCTTGCCAGAGTCACCCGCACAATGGCATCCTGTTCCTTTAAAACCTCAGGTTTCTCTTTCTCTTCTAACACAAATTTTCCCTTTTCCTTATATGTATATGCCAGCATTATTTTCCCTCCCTTTGGTCTATGTGCATACATTTTTTCCACGCACAAAGCTTCTGTAAGCAAGTCCGCAGAACAGTAAAATCATTATAGCATAAATCACCGGTACATACTCATAGCTTTTCAGATATATTCCTCCCAGCTTCCAAAATCTCTCATCAAATAAACTTTCGCAGCTTGCAAAAGGTCCCGGCAGCATAGAAGCAATTTTCCGCAGGGTTATCATCCAGGAAGGAATCATTTCTTTTACCACTGACAATAAACTTAGTAAAACCCCCACCAGAACCGGTCCAAAAGAGCTGTTCATTCTGGCAGAACAAAACATGACCACAGCCGCAAGAACAAGCAATGATATTTCACTGGCAAAAAAGAGCAGCAACAACATTTCACCTACCGTAAAAGGATAGCTGCTAAGTAAAAGAGATTCCATCATCTGTATTGGCGCATCAAGGCTTCCTGAACCGTAGATACAAATTTCCATTGCCAGGCTGATAACAAAAGTAACCGCGCCCAGAAGCAGGGTAAAGGAAAATCCCGTTATCAGTTTCGCTGCCACCAGTTTCCCTCTTCCCTTTCTGGAAGAGCGCTGCAGCACATCCATGCCCGTACTGTATTCTTCTGCAAAAACCGGCGCCACACATACTGCCACTGCCATAGCTAAATCCTGCTGCCTTCCAGGACTCCTCCATGCTTTCCTCTCTCCTGCTGTAAAAATTATCTGCCTGCATTTCTTCCTGGAATCCAGGCGCAAGCCTTTCCACCCACCAGGAAAGAAGCTGTGCAGATGCCACCTCTTCTTGTACTGTTTGATAGTTTTCCCAGGTAACTTTCCCACTGTCCCTGTCTGCTAAATAAACCTCATATTCCTCTACATTCTTTTCCAGAAAGCCCTCTTCCAGCACAGCACCTTCAAGCTTTTCTCCCCCTTCACGCCTGATTTGGATTTCTTCAAAATGGCTGAACACCTTATGATCATCCACATAAACACTACCCAAAAGAGACAGATTAGAGCAAAGCAACACCACAAACAGCATAGCACACACGCTAATCCATACCGATTTCCGTTTCATCATCTTCTTATACTCAAAGAAAACCAGTTCTCTCATACACTATTCTCCTCCCTCTCCTGCAAAATAATAAAGATACAAATCTTCCAGAGTTGCCTCCACACTTACAGCATTTTCGGAAGGACTTTCTTCTCCCACAACTCTTAATAACGTGCCCTGTGATTCTTCTCTCATATTTACCACTGCGTACTGCTCCAGAATCTGCGCTTCTTCAGAAGAATTTACCCTGCATTCCCATACCTTTCCCTCAATGGGCTTTAAGATTTCCGGCAAGCTTCCCTCATGGAGAATACTCCCTTCTTTCATGAGCAAAATTTCATCCGCAATATATTCCACATCCGAAACAATATGGGTAGATAAGAGCACAATACGATCCTTTCCAAGACGGGATATCATATTTCTGAACTTTACCCTTTCTTTTGGGTCAAGACCGGCAGTAGGCTCATCCAAAACCAGCAGTTTGGGATTATTCAAAAGCGCCTGTGCAATTCCAAGTCTCTGTTTCATTCCACCGGAAAAAGCCGCAATCTTTTTCTTTTCTGCACCTTTTAAATTCACTGCTTCTAATAATTCCTCAATCCTTACCTTTGCACGATTTCTTGAAATCCCCTTTAATGCCGCCATATACATGAGAAAATCCCAGGCTGTGAAGTTAGGATAATATCCAAACTTCTGGGGCAGATACCCCAGACAATTTCTATATTCTTCTTCCTTTACTGAAAACCTGTCCAGAGAAATTTCACCGGTGTCCGGAGTTAAAACACCACAAATCATACGAAGAAGCGTGGTTTTCCCTGCGCCGTTAGCCCCCAGAAGTCCGTAAACTCCCGGCTTCATGTTAAGAGACACTCTGTCCACTGCAATTTTCTCCAAAAACTGTTTTGTCACCCTTGAAATTTTTAATTCCATACATATCCCTCCAGATTCGTTCTATATTGTTTCACCTGTTTGCTAAGAACCACTATCAAAACCAATAACATGCCCACCCAGAAAATCAAATAAGCCTTTTCGTACATCCATGCCATTCTCTCCATAGCCAAAATATGAATCCCTGCCATGACTGCGCTGATTCCAAGGCTCACATCACGTATTTCCAGAGAGGGAATTTGTCTGCAAATCCAAAGAGAAGAGACTGCATTAAAAAGCATGGGAACCGTTAAATAAAAAATGCAGGGAAGCATACCAACCATGGAATTCCATGAAATAAAAATACATCCGCCAAGAATCAGGAGGGTTGCCGCCCCGGATAAGAGAAACAGCCTTGCCAGCATAACCTGTTCCATACGGTACCTTGCGCTTAATTCCAATTCCTGCATTCCGAAACGTGTTGATTTTGAAACTTCTCCTGCCAGAAGCGCCACCACAAATGGAAGTACTGCGCAAAAAGCTGCCAGCATTCCTCCCGAAAATCCCTTTTCCATAAGGATTTTTCCTAAAAAAACACCTGCACAAAATAAAAAAATATTCCCCGCCCAAACCAATTTCCCAATATAGAATGCCTGAATACGCAAAAATTCCCAAAAAGAAATCTGCGGATAAGAAAGATTCTGCAAAAACTCTCCCTTTCTCTCCGGTGTTGGTGGAGAATACACTTTTTCCAGTTTTATTTTTAATATCTCTTTCTTTTTTCGCATATTTACACCTCATTTCCATGAGAAAAATAATCCCTCAGTTTTCTCAATGCTTCCTTTTCTCTCCGATACACTGCAAATCTGGACAGTTCCAACACTTTTCCAGCTTCCCCTGGGCTTAGTCCATCCACATATCTTAACAACAATAATTCCTGGGTCTGCCTGTCCATCTGAAGAATAGCCTGTTTTAAATCCAGCCTGAGTTCTGCCTGCTCCAGGGGTAAAACATGTTCTTTTATCCTACTTTCCAAATCCTCTCCCGGCAATTCCTCTCTTTTTTTCCGATAAGCATCCGTACAGAGATTTTTCGCAATGGTATACAGATAAGCAAGCTGTTTCTCCGGATGCAGAGAAGGATTCCTGTGAAAAAAGCGCAGAAACGTTTCCTGTGTTAAATCTTCTGCCAATTCTTTTCTGCCTATATGAAAATAGCAATACCGGTAAATACGGTCATACAATTCTTCCAGTTCCATGCTTCTGCCCTCCTTCTACTAAATATAACGAATCTACATGTTAAACTGTGAGGAAAATAGGAAAGATTTTTACACAAAAATTTAACGGCCACACAGCCCAACACTGTATGACCGCCATCTCAACTTTTAAGGATTACAATTTCCACATTCCGTATACCCATTATCCAAAAGTGCCTGCTTATCCCCTTTATAATATTCCTTATTATCCTCATCCATGGTTTTCACAGACGAACAATCCGGCAGATGAATTTTTTTCGTATGTGCATTTAACACATAATCACAGTCCTCCGGTCCTGCATTTTCCATGCTTCCGGCAGCTTCCTCCTGCTGGGAATTGCCGCCTCTGCTGCCCGGTGTATAGTCATTACATGGTTTCTGTGCAAAGGTAATGTCTTGTCCATTACTGCTTATATCTATGGTTCCCTGTTTATCAGTACGAAACAGAGGTATCTGTTCCTCTTCTAAAAGCTTTGCGGTATCCTGTCTTGGATGCCCATAACTATTGCCTGCGCCGCAGCTAATAACTGCATAGTCCGGATTCACTGCATGAAGAAACTCATCACTCACATGGGAACCATGATGATTCATCAGCATCACATCCGCCTGGATATCTGTTCCCGCATTAAGAATTTCCTTTTCGCTTTCCAGCCCAATGTCCCCTCCAATGAAAAATTCGTTCTCTCCATTTTGGAGGATAATTCCCACAGAATCCTGATTCTCATCCTCATGTCCGTAGGCAACAGGAGAAATCACACGAAAGGTTGCTGTACCAAAGGCAAACTCATCTCCCACTTTTGGATGAATGGCCTGATACTGCTTCTCCTGTACCACCTCTGCATAGGACTGATAAATAGAGGAATCCGTCTCATAATCCGGTGTAATCAACTGCTTCACCGGAAATTTGTGCAAAGCACCAATAGCTCCCGCCAAATGGTCCTCATCAAAATGAGAAATCAGCAAGTAATCCAGTTCCTTCACTCCCTGTTTTTCCAGATAACTTACCACAAAAGAAGATGCCTTTCTTGCGCCGCCATCTATGAGCATATAATGCCCCTGAGATTCCGCCAGCACTGCATTTCCCTGTCCCACATCCAGATAATGAAGATTCAGGCTTCCAGAAGGCTTCTCCTGATTCTCCTGTTCCTGGGTTTCCTGCCCGGACGCCTGAGCTGTGACGCTGTTCATATCTTTGGGATTACATCCTGCAAGACACAGAAGTAACATCAACAGACCTGCTGCCAAGCTTATTCTACGTTTTTTGTTTCTTTGAAATAGTTCTCTCATTTTGTCTTCCCCTTTGTTGTCCTTTATTGCATCTGGTTCCAGATTTCCACATCTTTGTTTACTACATAACCGCTTCCGCCTCTGCCTTTCACACCTTCTACCATGTTCAGCATAAGGATTGTATCACTGTCTGCAACTCCTGTATTGTAAACCGCAAACCAGCCAAGTTCTGTTCCATTTTCATCTTCCTGGGTGGCTTTGATTTCTGCTGTTCCGGTCTTTCCCGCAAGAGTAACTCCCACCGCCTTAGAAGCCCCATACCCGGTTCCATTTGGATTGCTTACTACTTCTTTTAAATCTTCATAAATGATATTTGCTGCTTCCGGTGTGAAAACTCCTTCGGCCCAGTAGGAGGCTGTTTTTCCTTCCTCATATTCCAGATAAGGGATAATCATATTTCCCTCATTGAAAAATGCGGAATACATACAAGCCAGATGCAGAGGATTTACCAACATCTGTCCCTGTCCGTACCCACTGTCTGCCAACTGCACTTCAGAATCAATAGCCTCTGAGTTGGAATACTGAGAAGAGGTCATGCCAATATCAAAAGGAATCTCCTGATTAAATCCCATTTTGTCAAGCTCCCCTGTAAAGGTCTCTGCCCCTATCTTTAAGGCTGCTTTTGCAAAATAAATATTATCAGAATAAATCAGGGCATTTTTAAGCACTGCGCCGCCACTATATTCATGAAGCGTAGTTACCTTATAATTTCCCCAGCTTTCATCCTTTTGCCATGCCAGCCCGCTTGCGCCCAAATCTTCCTCTTCTGTAAACGCTCCTGTGGTAAGTCCCATAGCCCCTACAATGGGTTTAAAAGAAGAACCAGGCGCCCAGGTCTCTCTTACCCGGTTGTACATAGGTTTATTGGGGTCATTATTCAAAGCATCCCAGGTTTCCTGGGACATTCCAAGGACAAAATCCATGCTGTTATAGGAGGGTGTGGAAACAAGAGCCAGCACCTCCCCGGACTTTGGATTCATAACCACCGAACAGCTCTTATCCTCCTGATAAGCCTCATAGAGCTTCTGCTGCCAGCGGATATCAATATTCAGCTTAATATTCTCCCCATCTTCTGCCGGCTTTACAGCCAGTGCCTGTTTTTCTTCACCCTGCTCGTCCAGAATGGAAATCCGATAACCCTTTTTCTCTCTCAGCCTATCTTCATAAAGTTTCTCAAGACCGCTTTTTCCAATGACGCTCTGCTCATTGTAGCCCCTGCCTTTCATTTCCTCCAGTTCTTCTGCATTAATCTGCTGCACATATCCCAGCAAATGTGCGGTACATTCTCCATAAGGATAGACCCTGCTCTCGGCTTTTGAAATCAGAACACCGGGATATTCCAGTAACTTATCCTGAATACTGCCGCCAGCGCTTTCTGCGCCTTCCTTCGGAACATAAGCCTCGTCTAATTGCTCCTGTGTCATTTTCTTCAATGGAACAAAGCTATCCTGCTGCACCCAGGAAGCATCTAGCTGTTTTTCAATAAATTCTGCAGTTGTCCCAAGAATTTCTGCCAGATCCTCAATGTCTTCCTCCGCCTGAATATTCATTTTCCCCGGAACAAGTCCCACTGACTCCACTTCTCCCTGTCCTGCCAGAAGCACGTCATTTCGGTCATAAATACTGCCCCGTTTCGCTTCCACAGAGGAAACGCTGACCTTATCCTTGCTTTCCAGCCCTGGAAAAATCACAGAATCATCCCACACCAGATGCCACTGTCCTTTCTCTTTTTCAAAAAAAGTATCTGCATCATAGGTAATCTCTCCTGCTAGAGTATCCATAGTCACCCGGTAGGACAGGGGCTGGTCCTTATCCTGTTCTTCTGGAATATCCAGCTGAATTTGCTCTGCTTCGATTCCTTCATAAATGTTCTGGTTTCTGGTCATAAAATCTTCTTGTTTCACCTTGTCTTTGGACGCCTCATCTAAAAGAGCATACATTTTCTCATACTCTTTTTTTTCAATATAACCCATGTACTCTTTTATAATATCTTCTCTGGTTTTTTCTGTCATTTTCTTATACAGCAATACTCCACCTGCGCCAACCACTGCCACAAGTACAACGCTTACAAGACAGAGCACTCTCTTTTTCTGTTGCTTTCTTTTCTTTTTACTTTTCTTCTTTGCCATAGCTTTTCCTCCTACTTAGGCATGACGTTCTTTTTTCAAAAAACCCCGGAAAGATAGACTTTTTCTATCCAATCCAGGGGTTTTCTTTTGTCATGTCTGCTATTCTTCTGTGCTTGTTTCTTCTTTAATCGTTGCTGTGGACTGGATAATGTCGCAGGCTGCCTCCCAGAGTACATTTTCCTTAATGGTTTTGGCATCTGCATAGCTTTCCATAGTTGCTACATCCGGGAAACCGGCAGATTTTGCATATTCTTCTTTTTCCTTTTCGTATTCTTTCTCTGTAAACTCCACGCCTTCTTTATCCAGGATTGCCTGCACCACTAAATTCTGTGTTAAATACTGCTGTGCAGACTCTTCCAGCGCCTTCTCAGTTTCTTCTTCTGTAATTCCCTGCTGCTCAATATAATCATCCAAGGTGATGCCTGCCTGTGCCTGGTACATCATGTCCAGTTGCTCCCGCACTTTTACCTTTGCATCCGCCATTAAATCTTCTGGATATTTTGTGATTTCTGAGTTCTCTACTACCAGCCCAAACAAATCTGATTTCACCTGTGTATCATAATCACTATCCAGGGAAACCTGAATAGCTTCTTTCTGTGCATTCCTGAACTCCTCTACCGTCTTAAATTCTGTATTGGCAGCTACCCACTCGTCTGTCAATGCAGGAGGAGCGGAAATCTTGTTAATTTTCACCTTAAACTGTACTGCTTTTCCACTGAAGTCCGGATTCGGTTTGTATGGATCCGGAAAAGTCAAATCCAGGGTAACTTCCTCCCCTTTTTTGTGTCCAATCAGTCCGTCTTCAAAACCATCAATAAAACTGCCGGAACCAATACGCAAATCTGCTCCCGTATCAGCGCCTCCCTCAAATTCTTTTCCATCCATATAACCGGTATAATCAATATTCACTGTATCGTCCTGCTGAACAGCCCGATCCTCTGTGACCTCTACAGGTTTATAATTATTCACCAGTAAATAGTGAATATTATTTTCAAGAACCTCCTCTGTAACTTCCGGCTTTGGCTGCTCGGTCACTTCCAGATTCTTATATTCACCCAGTTTCACGTAATCCTCAATATTCTCCACATCCACAGCAACCACAAGCCCATCCGCATTCGTCAGGGATTCCTCAGCCTGCTTATTATCCTCTGTTTTCTTACTGTCCTCTTTATCCTTACCACATCCCGCTGCCATGCCAAGAATGCCAAGTGCCAAAAACAAAATCGCTAATTTTTTTTTCATACCTCTATGTCCTCTCTTATTATCAAAAGTGCAGTAGCATTATACTCCGCGCACTGAAAAGGAAGCGCCCCGCAAGGGCATTTACTTTTCAAGCCGGAGGTTGCCGGTAGAATCTGTCACGCTAGTGACAGCAAGCCAATGCTTCATTGGCTTGGATTGCACGTAGTGCAATCATTATACCACACCCCACCGAAAAAGGAACTGTTTTTCTTGCCTTTTCCAAGAAACAATGCTAAAATTGTAGAAGTATGAATTTATCGAATTTTAGGAGGGTCAACACAAATGGCTGGAAAAATCTTTCTAATCGTTTTAATCGTCTTGCTCATTGTGCTTGTTGTTCTATATTTCCTTGGCAAAAAAGCTCAGAAAAAGCAGGAAGCACAGCAGGAACAGATGGAGGCTGCAAAGCAGACCATTACCATGCTGATTATAGACAAAAAACGTATGCCAATTAAAGAATCAGGACTTCCGCAGATGGTCATTGACCAGACACCAAAGCTTATGAGACGTTCTAAACTTCCTATTGTAAAGGCAAAAATCGGTCCAAAGATTATGTCTTTAGTAGCAGATGAATCTATCTATGATTTGATTCCTGTGAAAAAAGAAGTCAAAGCTGAAGTAAGTGGTATTTATATCCTGAATGTAAGAGGACTTCGTGGTGCTCTTACACCACCGCCAAAGAAAAAAGGCTGGTTCAAACGTATGAAGGAAAAGGGGCTGTGAAATAACAGACTCTACGGAAAAAGAGGACTTTTCGTTCAAAAT
>ENA-OOWK01000367-OOWK01000367.1-human-gut-metagenome-genome-assembly--contig:-NODE-367-length-34418-cov-7.518872_pt1 | contig 34418 bp, 34 predicted proteins | sample MGYA00241405_ERZ501317 | MGnify/ENA primary metagenome ERZ501317 (study PRJEB25962, sample SAMEA1972440) | human gut metagenome | biome: human gut; feature: human-associated habitat; material: faeces... | reverse complement strand
GTTTTTTCGTTTATTTTATGCAATGCCGAGGCAATATTGATTTTTATATTGCAGTTTATAAACATATTTGCTAATATTAAAATACTGAATATTAATTAAACAAGGGGAAATCAGATGAACAGTCTTCTTGAAAAAGCGGTTAATTCCGTAGGCGGTTTTATAACTTCGCTCAACTCCGTTTCACAGAAAAAAGTAGAGGCGGATACAAGCGGAGAAATTGATAAAAGCAATTCTGCGCTGCTTGCCAAAGCGGCTCAGGAGGGCGCTGTGCTTCTTAAAAATGACGGCATGCTGCCGCTCACAAACGGCGAACGCATTTCCGTTTTCGGCCGTGTGCAATGCAACTGGTTTTACACTGGTTACGGCTCAGGCGGCGAGGTAAACAGACCTTACGAAGTAAATCTTGTTCAGGGAATACGCGAATGTGCTGATTTGGCGCTGAATGAAAAACTTGCGCAGAAATATGAAAGCTGGTGCGCCGAAAACAAGATCAACGATTCCGTGTGGGGAATGTGGCCGAGATTTTATCCCGAAATGCCCATTGAGGCGTCTGATATTTTTGAAGCATCAAAAGAATCGGATTGTGCCGTTGTTGTTATAGGCCGCTCATCGGGAGAGGACAGAGACTGTGCGCTTGAAAAAGGCAGCTGGTATCTGACAGATGAGGAACGCCGCCTTTTAAGCACCGTAACAGATTATTTCCATAAAACGGCGGTAATATTAAACATCGGGTGCGTTATGGACATGGCGTGGATTGAAGACTTCGGCGATAAAATAAACGCCGTGCTGCTGATGTGGCAGAGCGGGCAGGAAAGCGGCACTGCGGCGGCAAACCTGCTGTGCGGCAGGGCTAATCCCTGCGGAGCTCTTACCGACACCGTTGCAAGAGAATATACCGACTATCCGAGTTCTTCGGATTTCGCAAACCATGATTACAACAACTACACTGAGGACATCTATGTAGGCTACAGATATTTTGAAACTTTTGCTCCCGAAAAAGCTATCTATCCGTTCGGCTACGGATTAAGCTACACTGAATTTGAAACGGCTCTCAAAGAAGCAAAGGCAAAAGAGGACGGCTTTTACTTTACCGTATCAGTAAAAAATACGGGCGCCCGTGCAGGCAAAAAGCCTGTTATGCTTTATATAGAAAAACCGCAGGGCGAACTCGGCAACCCTTTGAAGGAACTTGCGGCTTTCGGCAAAACAAAACTTCTTGAACCCGGTGAAGAACAGGAAATCGAGCTTTTTGTTTCAATGTATCAGCTTGCATCCTATGATTCGCAGGGCGTTTACGGCTACAGATCATCATACATCACAATGGCAGGCGAATACAGCTTTTATCTTGGGCAGTCAGTTGACAGTGCCGAAAAAGTATTTAGCTATTTCCAGGAAACCGATGCGCTTTATGAGCGGCTTTCAGAAAACCTTGCCCCGTCAGAAAAGTTCGAAATAATCACACCCGTAAAGGGCGTAAACAGGTACATTCCCGTAAAAAGGGCGTGCCCGTTAAGGAAAGCAGATTTAAAACAGAAAATAGAGGATGAACTGCCGCAGGCGCTTGTGCCTTCAGACAATAAAGATATTTCGCTGTTTGACGTTGCCGACGGCAAAGCTAAGCTTGAGGATTTCGTTTCCGCTCTCAGCCTTGAAGAACTTGAGGCGCTCACACGCGGCGATTACACAATGGACAGCAAACTCGGCGCAAAAGGCAATGCGGGTGCGTTCGGCGGTGTTTTGCAGTCGCTTAGGGACAAAGGCGTTCCCCCCGTTATCACTACGGACGGCCCATCCGGCATACGTCTGAGCGCTAAGTGCACGCTTATCCCGATAGGAACTCTGCTTGCCTGCTCCTTTGACACACAGCTTGTTGAGGACATTTACTCTGCGGTTGCGGCAGAAATGCTTGACCGCGGCACAGACGTGCTGCTCGCACCCGGTATGAATATACACAGAAATCCGCTTTGCGGCAGGAATTTTGAGTATTATTCGGAAGACCCGTATGTTTCGGGCAAAATGGCGGCGGCGGCAGTGCGCGGCATACAGAGCAAGGGCGCTTCGGCGTGCCCCAAGCATTTTGCCTGCAACAACCAGGAATTTGCAAGGACGAAAAATGACTCCCGCGTATCCGAACGCGCTTTAAGGGAAATATATCTCAAGGGCTTTGAGATATGCATTAAAGAAGCATCGCCTAAAAACATAATGACTTCCTACAACAAAACAAACGGCGTTTACAACCACTACGGCTACGAACTTTGCACCGATATTCTTAGAAAAGAATGGAACTACAAAGGCAATGTTATGACCGACTGGTGGATGCAGAAAGGCAGAAGCCCCGAATTTACGTGTGTGCGTGACCAGGCTTACAGGGTAAGGGCGCAGGTAGACGTATTTATGCCGGGCGGAAAACGAACCGGAAAGAGGAAGCCGGACGGCACACTGCTTGAATCACTCGGAAAACCGGGCGGCATCACAGTTGCCGAACTTCAGCGCACCGCAATGAACGTGCTTAAATGCGCTATGGACACTACCGCTTTCAGACGTTTCAGAGAAAACCGGGGTTGACAGCGGTGTTATCATATTAACTGAAAAAACAAACTCGGGAGGATAAATATGAACTACAAACAGGGCCTTGTGCCGGTATCCCTGCTTACGGGCTATCTCGGCGCGGGCAAGACCACTCTTTTAAACCATGTTCTTTCAAATCAGGAAGGCTACCGTGTTGCCGTTATCGTAAATGATATAGGAGAGGTAAATATAGACGCTTCCCTTATCCAAAAAGGCGGCGCCGTTACACAAAAAGATGAAAATCTTGTGCCGCTTTCAAACGGCTGTATCTGCTGCACGCTCAAAGTTGATTTGATGAAGCAGATAATAAGCCTTGCTTCAAGTAAAATATTTGACTATATTCTTATTGAGGCATCGGGCATATGCGAGCCCGGCCCGATAGCAGGCTCCATCTGTATGCTTGACGGCACAGACCCGTCCGTTGACCTGCCCGCAGTTGCGTATCTTGACAACATCACTACGGTTGTTGACGCAAAGCGCATGGCAGACGAATTCGGCGCGGGAGATTCACTGCTTAAAAAAGATATGGACGAGGAGGATATCGAAAACCTGCTTGTTCAGCAGATAGAATACTGCACAACGATAATTCTCAACAAAGTGGACGAGGTTTCTGACGAAGTAAGGGAAAAAGTGCTTGCAGTAATCAAGGCGCTCCAACCACAGGCTAAAATAATTGAAACCACCTACGGCAATGTTGATGTTGGCGAGATACTTTCAACCAACCGCTTTGACTATGAAAAGATACTTGAAAGCGCAGGCTGGATACAGGCTATGCGCGGTGAGGGTGAAAACTCTGAAACAAGCCATGACGAGCATGATGATCACGATCATCACGACCATGACCACGATGAGCACCACCATGACGAGCATCACGGCCACCACCATCATCACCACCACGGCGAGGGCGAAGCGGAGGAGTACGGCATAGGTACTTTTGTTTATCAGAATGTAAAGCCGCTTTCAAAGCAGAAATTTGAGGAATTCGTGTTTGCGAAATGGCCCAAAGAAGTTATCCGCGCAAAGGGACTTTTCTGGATAAAGGAAGACCCCAACACCGCTTATATCTTTGAGCAGAGCGGCAGGCAGAAAACGGCTACCGACGACGGCAAGTGGATAGCCTGCTTCCCGGAAAGAGAAAAGAAGCAGATACTGCAGATGAATCCTGACATCGCCGCCGCGTGGGATCCTACTTACGGCGACAGGATAAATAAAATAGTTTTCATAGGCAGGGATATGGACAAGACCGCCATTATAAAGGCGCTTGACAACTGCCTTGCGGATTAATACAAAAAAGCGCTCCGTGCAGGGGCGCTTTTTACATTTCCGAGCAATGCGTTGTTACATATTTTTTATTGTGTAAATTCCACACATATAACAGGATATTTTTGGTAAGTTAACTTATTGAAACAGATTATTATCTTTTATATAATAATATTAATAATATTTATTTTAATTGTGGAAGTGAGCATTATGAAGAAACTGAACTTCAGCAAAAACCAGATACTTTCCCTTTTATCACTTGCAATAGTAATATTCTGCTATGCGGGTGAAAAAGCGCTCAAAAGACTTACTCCGTGGAGCAACACTTCCGCGCTTATCCAGGCGTTCGTATTCACGCTTGCCGTTGCCGCGGTCTATCTTATACTTGTTAAGGCAAAAGACCCGTATTTCGGCCTTATATCGGGTATATTCGCATTTAAGATACTGCCGCCGAATATAGAAATGCTGGAAACATACAACCTTGACGCCGCCTGCGTATATTTCATAGTCCGCAAAATGGCGCTTGTGCTTTTCCTTTATGTTATTTACAGGCTTTACATTTCACAGAACAAGGAAGAAAACCATATCAGGGCAATTCCTATTGCAGCGCTTCTGCTTGTTGTGCCGTTTCTTACAGACGCTTCAAACAACCTTGAACATTATGCGCTTATCAAAACCGGCTCAATGATGCTTCCTTACGCTCTTGACGCGGGATTTTACATTGCCGCCATGTGTGTTCTGGGGCTTGTGTGCATAATTTTCAAAGGCAAAAACGCCGCTCTTATCTGTGATTTTTCAATAATCGGCTTTGTTGTAGGCGGGGCAAGAAAACTCTGCTCAACTATAATAATCTCAAGTGCCGGAATGCACCTGAGCAAATCCTATATCTGCTGGATAGTGATTTATGCCGTGCTGATAGCGGCTTTTGCAGTACTCAGGAAAAAGACTGCAGGCTCCGCCCTAATTTTCTGCGGCGCCGCAAGAGAATGATATGAAAAAATCAGATTATAAAAAAATTGAGGATTATATGATTGCCTGCATGGCAGACAGCGCTCACGATTCACAGCATATATACAGAGTGCTTTTCACGGCGCTTGATATTGCTCAGTATGAAAAAGACGTTGATTTTGACGTTCTGATAGCCGCCTGCCTTTTGCACGATATAGGAAGAAAAGAGCAGATGGAAAACCCTAAGCTTTGCCACGCAGAAGCAGGTGCTGAAAAAGCAACAAAATTTTTGCTTGAAAATGAGTTCAGCCGTGAGTTTGCCGAGAGCGTTGCAGATTGTATAAGAGCGCACCGTTTTCGCTCCTGCGCCGTGCCGAAAAAGATTGAGGAAAAGATTTTGTTTGACGCAGACAAACTTGACGCGGCAGGTTTAATGGGCGTTGCCCGTTCATTACTGTATGAGGGAAAAACAGGCACGCCTGTATACAGCGTAAGCGAAACTCTTGACGTGCTTGACGGTGAAGGCGATGAGCCGCCGTCATTTTTCAGGGAGTATAATTTTAAGCTGAAAAATGTTTATTCAGGCTTTTATACTCAGCGTGCAAAAGAAATAGCCTCTGCCCGCCGTCCCGCCGCGCAGGCTTTTTACAGGGAACTTCTTTTTGAAGCGCGCGCCGCATACTCAGGCAAAAATTATTTATCCGATTATATTAAACAGTGATATAAAAAAGCACCCGCAGGGAAATCCCCGCGGGTGTTTTTTACTGCCGTATACCATATATCTGTGAAAGCACGGAATTTCTGTATGTTTTATCCTGAGTTACCTCTTTAAAAACTTTCAGAAACGGAGGTATAGCAAAGCTTTCCGTTTCGCTTTTAAGCTCTATTTCAAGCAGTGCTTTGTCAGACCAAAAAGGAAACATATCAAGTTCAAAGCATTTTTCGCCGTAAATTATAAGGTATCTGTTTTTATAGAGCACCTTTTCGCCCTTTATGCTTTCAAGATACTCGGCTTCGGAAATTCTGCTTTCTTTTTCTATCCTTTTCATTTCCGTTATTTTTATTTTTTCGGTTTTTATATAAATAAAATCGCCGTACGCGCCGCGCTTTCTTACCCTGTATCTTTCGCCGTTTTTGTTGATATATGCCTGAGCTATATTTACACAGCCGCAGAATTTATATTCAAGAAGTTTGCTTTCATCGGGCTTTTCAACCAGAAACTTGCGCTCAATTTCAAGCGGCTCGGGTATACCGAGGAAAAAATCAATCTCCGCAAAAAGAGCCTCTGTATCGTCAACTATGCGCAGATGCTCGTTTGTGAGCCACGCGCGGATAACACAATCCTCAGCGCCGCTCTTTATAAAAACAGCGGAATACGAAAAATTTAACGCCCTGCTTGTGCAGTCAACATCAAAATCCACCGCCGCTTTTGAATTATATCTTTCGCTTATCTCGGCTTTATTTTCAAAACCGATAACGGCTATCTTTTCCATTCAATTCATCTCTTTTTTAATATAGTTGCAGTAAAGGCTCAGAATATCAATATCAGTTTTGTCATAAACCATTCGTGCGCCGACGGTGTCCTCTATCTCGTTGAAAACGGGTCTGCCGCCGTCAAAAACGAAATCGATACCTATATAATCATATTTTACGAGCGAGGCGATTTTATTCACAAGCGCTTTTTCGCTTTCGCTCAGGGTGTAGAACTGCGCCGACCCGCCGAGGCAGTAGTTTGAGCGGAAATCGGTGTCGCTTTTTCTGAGCACCGCCGCAATAATTTTACCGCCTATAAGCCATACCCGCAGATCCCTGCCGAGATCTGACGCGGGTTTCTGATAAACATAGCCCTCTTTAAAATCCACTTCTCCGCTTGTTATCAGGCGCACATCTCTGCCGCCTTTTCCGTTTGACGGTTTTTCAACAAGCGGCAGTTTTTTATAATTTACGGGCATGATCTCTATTCCGTTTTCACTCATAAATTCATAACAGCGCTGTTTGTCATTAGCAAGGCGTGTAAGTGAGTACGGATTGAAAACTCGTATATTTCTGCTCTCAAACGCCTTGGCAATATCCGCATTATTTGTTCTGTTGATAACGAAATCGGCAGGCGCGGAAAAGTCGATTTCATCTTCATACATCAGTTTAACACTAAGAAGTTCCCTGAACTTGTTTACAGAAAACTCGTTGCGCTTTGCTTCCTCCCTGCTGTAAATCAGAATACCGCTCAAATCCTGCTCCTTATCTCCTCAAAAATCATCGGTGCAATTTCAATTCCCGTGCAATTCATAATATTGATAATATGCGCGTTGCTGTTTACTTCGCACACACAGCCGCCGTCCAGAATATCCACACCGCCGAATGTGAGTCCCAAAGCGGAGCACGCGGCAACTGCAATGTTTTTTTCTTCCTCAGTGGGCTGATACGGCGTCATCGTGCCGCCGTTTGTTACATTGGCGCGGAAATCATTTTTGTTCTCACGGCGCACCGCCGCGGCTACCCTGCCGCCAACAACTTCTATCCTGATATCGTGCCCTGCCGAGTTCTCTATAAATTCCTGCAGAATAAACGGCTTTTCTGTTATGTGGCTGATAATCTCCTGCTTACTTTTACAGAGCCATACCTGCTCCCCGAAAGAGCCGAAACACTCTTTAAACACGAGCGGCAGTCCTAAAATATCAACCGCACCGTCCACAAACTCGCTGAAATCCGCCTTAAAATACGTTTTCGGGGCTATAATTGTTTTGGGCTGTTTGACTGCTCCCTCAAGCGCAGTGTAAGTTTTTGCCTTATCATCACAAAGCTCAATACTTTTTGAGCTGTTAAAAACGGGAAGTCCTTTCTTTTCAATCCGTGCGGCAAGGTTAGTATCCTTATCCCAAAAAAGCACGAAATTCGCAGATGGAATTTCAAGCGCAAGTTCAAGATTTGTTTTAAGCACAAGCTCAATGCCGCATTTTTCAGCGCTTTCAAGCAGATAACGATGAAGTGTATTGAATTTTTGAGTGCTCAGAAAATGATTTACCGCAAGTATTCCTTTCAAAATTATCCGCCTTTCGCATCAAATTCTGTTAATATTGTTTAACTTTTATATACTGTATCATTTTTTCTTGCTTTTTTCAATGCGCTGATATAAAATAGATATACTTAATTAATAAAAGCGGAGGAATGTTAAATGACGGAATATACCCTTAAATACGGCTGTAATCCAAACCAAAACCCCGCCCGTATTCATATGGACGGCAAGGAACTGCCCTTTGAGATCTTAAACGGCAGTGCGGGTTACATCAATCTTTTGGACGCATTCAATTCTTGGCAGCTTGTAAAAGAGCTTAAAGCGGCTACCGGACTTCCCAGCGCGGCTTCCTTTAAGCACGTTTCTCCCGCAGGCGCGGCGGTTGCACAGCCCCTTTCGGAAACGGACAGAAAAGTATGCTTTGTACCTGACGGACTTGAGCTTTCACCCATTGCCCAGGCTTATGTAAGAGCAAGAGGATGCGACAGAGTTTCCTCCTTCGGAGATTTTGCGGCACTTTCAGATGAGTGCGACGCAAGCGTTGCCGAGTTCCTTGTAAGAGAAGTTTCAGACGGCATCATCGCCCCCTCTTACAGCGACGAGGCTCTTGAAATTCTTAAAAAGAAAAGACGCGGCAATTATCTCATTATAAAAATCGACCCGAATTACGCACCTGAAGAAATGGAAACAAAACAGGTATTCGGCATCAAATTCGAGCAGAAGAGAAACGATTCCGTTATCTCAATGAGCCTTTTTGACGATATGCCCACTAAGGTTAAGGACATTCCTGAGATTGCAAAGATAGACCTGCTCATCTCCATGATAACTTTAAAATACACCCAGTCAAACTCCGTTTGCTATGCAATGGGCGGTCAGACTATCGGTGTAGGCGCAGGCCAGCAGTCAAGAATCCACTGCACACGCCTTGCAGGCAACAAAGCGGATAATTTCTGGCTTCGCAGAAATGAAAAAGTTACTTCTCTTCCCTTTATTGAGGGCATCAGAAAGTGCGAGGCGGACAACGCCATAGACCTCTATATCAGCGATGAGTATGAGGAACTTTATAAAAACGACCTGTGGAAAAAGTATTTCACCGAAAAGCCCGAGCCTTTCACCGCAGAGGAAAAGGCAAAGTGGCATGAGCAGATGACAAATGTTGCTCTCGGCTCTGACGCATTCTTCCCGTTTGAGGACAACATTGAGCGCGCCGCAAGATCTGGCGTAAAATATATTGCTCAGCCGGGCGGCTCTGTAAGAGACCCCGAGGTTATCAAGTGCTGTGACGAATTCGGCATGGCAATGGCAATGACAGGAATAAGACTTTTCCACCACTGATAAAACAGCGCAAAAAGCGCGGAGCAATCGCTCCGCGCTTTTATTATTTAACAAACAACTTCAAGTTAAATCAACATTTTTCTTTTTGTATCTATTAGGTAAAAATTTTTTGCCCAACTGCCATAAATATCTGTCTAACTCTTTAACCGTATAATCACCGAGATCATAAAAAATCTGAAAATCATTTATTACCTTACAGAATTTAACATAATCTTTTAAATCCTGTTCGCTAAAGTCAGAAAAAGAGTCTTTGTTTTTGAAATACAACAATATCTTTTTAACATAACTATCATATATAGGGTAAATCTGATCATTATGATGACTGCAATATTTGGTTGCAAAAGAATAAAAATCTTTCACCTTACCGTTTATTTTCAAAGAAGCAATATCATTAACTAAAGACAAATCCCCTCTTTTCAGCCTTTCATCTACATCCAATTCAACAATATGCTTTGCCATACTATATGAATTAAAAATATTGGTGCTGTAAAAATCATTTAATATGGCCGTTTTCGCCAACACCTCATCTAAATCGTTATTGTACGGATATATATCCCAAAACAATTTATTAAGAGCATTTTCCTGAGCGGTGTAATTAGGCAGTTTATCCCATTCTGACAGATATAAATCCACCTGTCCTTTACATGGGACGGGAATATTTATATCACTATATCTTCGTCTGCCTCTACTGTTATTCGCTCTGACCTCAACCTTGATCTGCGTTTTGTCCGCAGAATCATATGTAAGTAAAAACTCTCTTAACTTTTTTAAATGACTGTAGTGACCATTTACATCACGCATAATATCACTGCTGCTTGAATATTTTATCATCTGGTTGTATATTATTATCTTCGCTTTTTTCTCAAAATCATCATCAATAATCAAATTGAAAAAATCATAATCAGACAATCTACCAGCAAGATAAAACGCTGTTGTATACCTTGTTGCTTTGGTGTTGTTCGAATAATCTTGCATTTCAAGATAATTTTTGAACATTTCCTTTGCTTTTATAACAGAAAGATTTAATATTTCTTCTCTTCTCAAAAAAAACACTCCCAACAGTTATTTCATAAAGTTGCGCATTGCTCTGCCGGTAGCGGCGGCAATAGAAAGTGCTACTGTTTCTCGCCGTTTGCGTTTTATCTGCTTTCTGCGCTTTTTTATGGCTTTGTTTCTTTTGTGAGCCTTATTGTATGGCTCAAGATCAACTTCAAGCAATGCTTTGAAAAAAGGCTGCATAACCATCCCTCCCGAAAAAATAAAACAAATTCAATTAAATTGTATAACAGTTCTGACCTATTAGCAAGAAATTCCAAAAAACAACTCCGTAAAGTCCTTCTTTCAGGACTTTACGGAGTTGTTTGACAATTCTTTATCATAACAATTCATTTATAAATATAAAGTTGCACCACGGTGCGGCCTTTTTTTGTTTTGCCGAGAGCTTCGCCGAGTTTAAATCTGCCTTTGCCGCGCACGGAAATAATATCCCCCTCTTTGGGCACAAGCGAAAAGTTTTCGCACAAAGCGGAATTAACAAATATCTTGCGCTGATTAAAGAGTTCCTTTACGGCACTGCGTGAAAGATTATATACCGCCGCCGCAAGAACGTCTATACGAAGCGACGCAACTATCTCCTGCTGTTCCTCCGGCTCGCTCTGAACACCCTGCGGAAGTTCAGGCACGGCGGAGCACTTAACGCTTGTGTGTTTTACCTTATCAAGACTGCCTGTTATATATTCTGCCACAGAATTGAGGCACATAAGATAACCTGTATTATCCTTGATAATTATATCTCCGAGCGTTTCACGCTTTATGCCAAGCCCCATAAGAGAGCCGAGAAAATCACGGTGGGTGAGTTTATCCGCAAACTTTTTTGAGGACGGCTCTATTTTAATAAACGAAATCGGGAACTGACGTTCATTGCATTCATCACCGAAAGCAGCTATGCACCTCTCAGCGCCGTCATACCCGCCGTAAAGCCTGAACGGGGAATCAAGGTGCAGAGCAAGCAGTTCACTCTGCTCCTCCATATTGAGAAAATCCGAAAAAGTGGTGTAATACCTATTAGCCGCCCGTGATGAAAGCTCCTCAAATCTTTTCTGAATAAAATCCATGTAACACCTAAAAACTCAAAAGCGGTCTGAAAAATCAGACCGCATGAGTGAATTATATTATTCTATCAAGCGTTTTTACGCGCCTTTACCGCCTCTGTGATAAGCGGAACGATCTTGTTGAGATCGCCAACGATACCGTAATCGGCAACATCAAAGATAGGTGCGGATTCATCTTTATTGATAGCAATGATGATATCTGACTCCTCCATACCTGCGGTGTGCTGGATAGCGCCGCTGATACCGATTGCGAAATATACATTCGGACGAACGGTTTTACCCGTCTGACCTACCTGGAGGTCTTTGGGCATCCAGCCGTTGTCAACAACAGCTCTTGAGCAGGAAACTGTTCCGCCGAGAGCGTCCGCAAGATCCTGAAGAATCTTGAAGTTTTCTTTGCTGCCTACGCCTCTGCCGCCGGAAACAAGAATTTTTGCCTGCTGAATATCAGCAACTTCTGTAACTTCCTTAACGATATCAAGTATCTCTACATAGCAGTTGTTTTCCTTGAGTTCGGGATTGAACTCAACAACCTCTGCCTTTGCGCCCGTTACGGGAGCTATCTTCTGCATAACACCGGGACGAACTGTTGCCATCTGCGGGCGGTTGTCCGGGCAGGCAATAGTAGCAATAGTGTTGCCGCCGAATGCGGGACGTGTCATAAGCAGCTGATTGTGCTTCTGCTCTTTATTCGGAAGCGGATTAAGCGGGAAATCGCCGATTTCAAGCTTTGTGCAGTCCGCTGTAAGACCTGTGCCTACTCTTGCGGAAACGCGGGGACCGAGATCACGGCCAATTGCGGTTGCACCAACAAGCATGATTTCCGGCTTATACTCATTGATAACAGCTGTAAGAGCCTGAGCATAAGGCTCTGTTCTGTAAGTTTCAAGAACAGGATCATCAACAACGATAACTCTGTCTGCGCCGTACTCTGCAAGAGAATCTGCAAGGCCTTTTACATTGCTGCCGAGAAGAACGGCTGTAACCTGAGTATCAAGATCTGCTGCAAGATCCTTTGCTTTTCCGAGAAGCTCGTAAGCGATAGGGCTGATCTCACCGTCTACCTGCTGAGCGTAAATGAAAACGCCCTTATACTGTTCTATATTTTCTGTAATCATTATTCAGCCCTCCTTAAATAATATGCTTTTCTTCAAGCTTGGAAATAATGTAATCGGCAGATTCCTGAGGTGTGTCAAGCTGCACCTTTTCACCGGCGCCTTTTCTTACCTTATCGGAAGCTTTTGCGATCTTTGTGGGAGAACCGTTAAGACCGAGATTTGAATCATCAACATCTTTGAGGTCTGCTCTGCCCCAAACGGTGATGTCCTTTTTATAAGCGTCAAAAATTCCGCCGGGAGTCATATATCTGGGGTCATTAAGCTCTGAAAGCGCTGTAATAAGAACAGGCATCTTTGCCTTGAGCATATGATATCTGTCATCAAACTGACGCTTTACGATAACGCTGTCGCCTTCAAGTTTAATATCCTCTGCGTAAGAAATTACGGGGATGCCGAGATGCTCTGCAATCTGAGGGCCAACCTGAGCGGTATCACCGTCGATAGCCTGACGGCCTGTAATAATGATATCATAATCAATATTTCTGAGAGCGCCGGCAATAGTTGTTGATGTTGCCCATGTGTCTGCACCGCCGAGAACTCTGTCTGTAACAAGGATACCGTCATCAGCACCCATAGCCATAGCCTCACGAAGCACTTCCTCTGCCTTGGGAAGACCCATTGTAAGCGCTGTTACGTGCGCGCCTGTTTCATCCTTGATGCGAAGAGCGGCCTCAAGACCTGCTTTATCATCAGGATTCATAATAGTGAGCATTGCAGCTCTGTTCAAAGTACCGTCAGGGTTAAACTGAACTCCGCCCTTTGTATCCGGCACCTGCTTAATACAAACTACTATATTCATTCTTAACCCTCCTTACTTGAGCAGATTTCCGCTGATAACCATACGCTGAACTTCTGAAGTTCCCTCGTAGATCTCGGTTATCTTAGCGTCACGCATCATACGCTCAACTTCATATTCTCTGATATATCCGTAGCCGCCGAAGAGCTGAACTACCTTTGTTGTAACATCCATTGCAGTTTCAGCAGCGAAAAGCTTAGCCTTTGCAGCTTCAACAGAATAAGTCTTCTGAGTAGCCTTTGCCATTGCAGCCTTGTAAACAAGGAGCTGAGCAGCCTCAACCTCTGTTGCAAGGTTAGCAAGCTGGAACTGAGTATTCTGGAAAGCGCCGATAGCTCTGCCGAACTGCTTTCTTTCCTTTACATACTCAACAGCTCTGTCAAGAGCGCCCTCTGCAATACCAAGAGCCTGAGCGGCAATACCGATACGGCCGCCGTCAAGTGTGTGCATGGCAATACCGAAGCCCTTGCCTCTTGCGCCGAGAAGGTTATCCTTGGGGATTCTGCAATCCTGGAAAATAAGTTCATAAGTTGATGAACCGCGGATACCCATTTTCTTTTCCTTTGTACCGAAAAGGAAACCGGGAGCGGTCTTTGGAACGATGAATGCAGAGAAGAGTTTCTTCTTTCTGCCTCTTTTATCCTCAACAACATCGGTTACGGCGATAACAATATAGATATCAGCCTCTTTACCGTTTGTGATGAAGCACTTTGAGCCGTTGAGCACCCACTCGTCGCCGTCAAGAACAGCTTTAGTCTGAGCGCCCTGAGCGTCTGTACCTGCGCCGGGCTCTGTAAGAGCGAACGCGCCGAGAAGCTCTCCGCTTGCAAGCGGCTTTAAGAACTTCTGCTTCTGCTCCTCAGTACCGTATGTAAGAATGGGGTCGCAGCACAGTGATGTGTGAGCGGAAACAATAACGCTTGTTGTGGCACATGCCTTTGCAAGTTCCTCTACGCACATAACATATGTGAGAGGGTCACAGCCCTGGCCGCCGTACTCCTTGGGAATCGGAATGCCGAGAAAACCGAGTTTCTGCATTTTTGTAACAGTTTCTCTGGGGAACTGCTCGGTTTCATCGGTTTCTATGGCAAGGGGCTTTACTTCATTTTCGGTGAAATCGGCAAAAAGTTTTCTTGCCATTTCATGCTCTTTGCTGAATGTGAAATCCATTAAAAATATCCTCCGTTAAATTTTGCATCATATACGCCGCGTGGCAAAGCTCCAACACAGCCTAAAGGCTTCCGCCCCTTGCAGGCGAAAGCCTTTTACATTATTTGCAGATTACTTGCGGTAATCGTAAAAACCTACGCCGGTCTTGCGGCCGAGTTTGCCTGCGCGAACCATCTTTTTAAGAAGAGTAGCGGGGCGGTATTTCGGATCGCCTGTTTCAGTATAGATAGTTTCCATAATTGCAAGAACGATATCAAGACCAACATAGTCGCCGAGCTCAAGCGGGCCCATCGGATGATTTGCGCCGAGCTTCATAGCTGTATCGATATCCTCTACGCTTGCAATACCCATTTCGTAAACTGTGATACCCTCATTGATAAGCGGGATAAGAATTCTGTTTACAACAAAGCCGGGAGCCTCGTTAACTTCAACGGGAGTTTTGCCGATCTCTACTGCGATAGCCTTAATCTTTTCTACCATATCTGCAGGAGTGTTTGCGCCTGCGATAACTTCAATAAGCTTCATAACAGGAGCGGGGTTGAAGAAGTGCATGCCGATAAGAGGTCTGTCAAGGCCGGCACCGATCTCGGTGATTGAAAGTGAAGATGTGTTTGTAGCGAACATGCAGTCCGGCTTAACAATATCCTGAAGCTCTTTGAAAGTCTGCTTCTTAACATCCATAACCTCCAGAGCAGCCTCTACAATAAGATCACAGTCTGTGCAGATCTCTTTTGTGCCTGTTGTGATCTTTGCAAGAATAGCGTCAGCAGCTGCCTGCTCCATCTTGCCCTTTGCAATTCTCTTTTCAAAGCCCTTTGCAATCTTTGCTTTGCCGTTTGCGGCAAATTCATCATTAATATCGCAAAGAACTACTTCATATCCGTCTACCTGCGCAAATGCCTGCGCAATGCCGGAACCCATTGTGCCGGCGCCTATAATTCCAACTTTCATTATAATTTCCTCCCTGATGATTATTTGTTTTTGAAAGGCTCTTTAACTTTATCCTTGTTTCTGTCCAAGAAGAAAGCCATACCGTATCTCTGATCTTCTGTTTCAAAGCAGTCGCCGAAAAGCTTTTCCTCTATCTCAACGCCGCTTTCAATATCGGTCTGCAGACCGTCATTGATTGCCTTTTTGCAGTTTCTTACTGCGATAGGAGCGTTTGAAGCAATGATTGAAGCCATTTTCTTTGCCGCGCCCATAAGTTCCTCTATCGGGTAAACTGCGTTTACAAGACCGATTCTGAGCGCCTCAGGAGCTTTGATATTTCTTGCGGTGTAGATGAGCTGCTTTGCCATACCTACGCCGATAGTGCGGGCAAGTCTTTGTGTGCCGCCGAAGCCGGGTGTGATACCAAGGCCAACCTCAGGCTGACCGAAAACAGCGTTTTCGGAGCAAATTCTGATGTCGCAGGCAAGTGATATCTCACAGCCGCCGCCGAGCGCAAAGCCGTTTACTGCGGCAATAACAGGAATAGGCAGTGTTTCAATCTTTCTGAATACATCATTGCCCTTTTTGCCGAATGCCTCGCCCTGCTCCTTAGTAAGGCTGCTCATTTCGCCGATATCGGCGCCGGCAACAAATGATTTTTCACCTGAGCCGGTAATGATGAGAGCGCGTACTTCGTTTAAATCAACAGCGTCAATAGCCTCATTGAGTTCATCAAGCACAGCGCTGTTTAATGCGTTAAGAGCCTTCGGGCGGTTGATAGTAAGTACCGCAACCGCGCCTTCAACTTCGTAATTGATAAATTCCATATCTCTGTCCTCTTAAATCTAATCTATCTGCAATAATCAGTCTCTTTCAACAACTGTTGCGCAGCCCATACCGCCGCCGATGCAAAGAGTAGCAAGACCCTTCTTAGCATCTCTTCTCTCCATTTCATGAAGAAGAGTAACAAGGATACGGCAGCCTGATGCGCCAACCGGGTGACCGAGTGCGATTGCACCGCCGTTTACGTTGAGTTTTGCATCGTCAAACTTGAGATCTCTTGCAACTGCGATTGACTGAGCGGCAAATGCTTCGTTAGCTTCGATAAGATCCATATCATCAACAGACATGTTGAGTTTCTTCATAAGTTTCTGTGTTGCGGCAACGGGGCCGATACCCATGATCTTGGGATCAACGCCTGCAAGAGCGCCGCCTACCCATGTTGCCATAGGCTTAACGCCGAGCTCCTTAGCCTTTTCCTCGCTCATAACAACAACTGCTGCTGCGCCGTCATTGATACCTGAGGAGTTACCTGCTGTAACGATACCGTCCTTCTTGAATGCGGGACGAAGTTTTGCAAGACCTTCAGCTGTGATACCTGCTCTTGGGCCTTCATCTGTATCAAATACAACTGTTTCTTTCTTTTTCTTGATTTCAACAGGAACGATCTCGTCCTTGAACTTGCCTTCTGCTCTTGCCTTTTCGCATTTCTGCTGGCTGTTTGCTGCGAATGCGTCAAGCTCTTCACGGGTGATACCGTATTTCTCGCAAACATTCTCTGCTGTGATACCCATATGATAATCGTTAAACGCATCCCAAAGAGCATCGTTGATCATTGTATCTATTGCCTGAGCGTGACCCATACGATAACCGTAACGAGCCTGCTTCAGAGCATAAGGAGCCATGCTCATGTTTTCCATACCGCCTGCAACAACGATATCAGCATCTCCGCACTGAACCATCTGAGCTGCAAGGTTTACACAGTTAAGACCTGAGCCGCATACAACGTTGATTGTAACAGCGGGTGCCTCAATGGGAAGGCCTGCTTTGATTGAAGCCTGACGAGCTACGTTCTGACCGAGACCTGCCTGAATAACACAGCCCATATATACGTGGTCTACCTGGTCTGCAGGAACGCCTGCTCTTTCAAGGGCGTTTTTAATAACGATAGCGCCGAGATCAACGGCGGGAGTTGTGCTGAGAGAGCCTCCCATAGTGCCGATAGCTGTACGGCAAGCGCCGGCGATAACAACTTTTCTTGACATAAATATTACCTCACATTCTTTATTTGCGTCCCCGTATGCGGGGGCTGGTTTTAAACCTTGCTAATATAATAATATAGGAAACTTTGATTGTCAATATTTTAACAAATTTTCGGCAAACATTATAAAATTATCTCTTAAAAAATCTTTTTTTAGTGCACTTTTAAGACCTCAAAAAGCCCGAAAAAGCTTGCTGTTAAGCCATTTTTACAGGCTTGTGCGAATTTTGTCAATCTTTTACTGCTTTTTAGCATTCGCAATTTTTATTTTCTTTTCTGAATTAAAATCCGATGGTTTTTGAATACAAACAGATAATATTGAATATATACCGAAAAACTGCTGTTAACATTTAAACAAAAGGAAATAAAAAAAGCGGCAATGAATGATTGCCGCTTTTAACTATTTTGTTTATGCAGGAATTACGCCTTTTTCATTTAACTGCTCATTGGTAGCAGGGAAAGTATTTGTGTAGATAATATCAAGAGACGCACTCTTGTCTTTAAGAACAAGTACATTTGCATGAGAAACATCTACGTGAACTTTCATTGTGTATTCACCGGAAACGATCTCGTTAGTTGCAGTATTAATAGTAACGGTACCTGAACCGCCCTTGTATGTAACAACGAAGTTATCGTTTATTGTACCGGTTGAGAAAGAAAGCTGCTCAATAGATTCAACAGTTGATGAAATATCGCCGAGTGTGTTGAAGAAATGACCCTGAGCATCCTGTGCAGGCATTGAAAGCTCAACAGCCTTAGGCTGGATAGTAATATTAATAGTACCGTCGCCGTTATCAACAACATTTGCCATGAGAACATCTTCCGCAGTAAGGAGGGATTTTGTAACATCAATGTTTGAATCCGTAACCGTATCAGAAGTGGGATCTATATTTCCGCATGGCGGAAGTCCTTTAAGACCGCCTGTGAAGAGTCCGCCGACAACTGTGGGAACAAGCTGATTGATAAGATCGTTTGACTTGCCCTCTACCATAATGTTTTCAACTTTAAGGTCTTCCATACCTAACAGCTTATAATATGTAGCGGTTGTGCCGTTGTCATTATACTGAGCGGTAAGAGTTTTTGTGTAGTTATAGCACTCTACGTAATAATTTACAACATCCTCAACAGATGTGAACTCCTTGCCGCCGTAAGTGCCTTCTGCAAATTCATCAATAACAACTGCATCTTCTGAAGAATTAGCATCAACGGGAGCTGCTTCATAAGCGCCGCCTTTTTTGAACACGCCCATAACAAGCGCAAGTACAACTATTACAACTACTAATAATACTGCTAAAATTGAATTAAAAATATCAAGTCCTGATTTTGCTTTCATGGTTAGTATTCCCCCTTGCCATATAATAATAACCTATTTGAAACACTTTTTCAACATTTTTTTAAAATAATTATGAAATTTGTAAACTGAGCATTAACATAACACGCTGAAACAACACTGCACAAATTAAGTTTATTATTGCAATCACCGCTTTATGTGTTAAAATTGATATATAAAATAAATGTTAAAACCGCATTACAAAAGGTGTATCATGGATAAAAAAGAGAGAAGCACACTCAGAAAACTCAAACACAAAAATTACGAGGACTTTCTGCTGATAATAAGAGGAGCCGAGGCAGGAGCAGCGGCGGGGCTTGTCTGTGTACTGTTTCGCTTTTTGCTTTCTAAAGCGGAAGAGTACCTATACATTATAATAGACGCCGTAAAAGGCAGCCCCGTTAAATCCGCGCTGTGGATAGCGGCGCTTGCCGTGCTTGGCATAGTAGTTGCCAAAATTATAAAACTTGTACCGGATGCCGCAAGCAGCGGCATACCGCAGGTAAACGCCGAAGTGAAGGGGCTTCTGTCACCCAGCTGGTGGAAAGTTATCATTGCAAAACTTGTGGGAAGCACCGTTTCCGTATTTTCAGGGCTTAGTCTCGGCAGGGAGGGCCCGAGCGTTCAGTTCGGCGCAATGGCGGCAAAGGGCGCGGCAAGAATAACCCGCGCAGACAAAACAACCGAGCTGAGAATGCTCAGTTCAGGTGCGGGCGCAGGACTTGCCGCAGCATTTAACGCGCCTATAGCCGGCGTTATGTTTGTCCTTGAAGAGATTTACAGAACATTTGACAAAGCTGTTCTGTGCATGGCAATAGTTGCCGCCGTAGTTGCCGATTTTATTTCAAAGATTTTTTTTGGGCAGGACACAGTTTTCAACTATCAGTCGGGGACTATACCTCTCAGGTGGTACTGGCTGCTCATAATATTCGGTGTGCTTGCAGGTCTTTTCGGCGCATTTTATAATGTATTTATGATTGCGTGCCGTGATTTCTTTGCCAAGCTCAAAAAAATACCCCAGTGGATAAAATTCGCGTTTGTATTTGCAGTAAGCGGAGTTGTGGGGCTGGTTTTGCCCCAAGTGCTCTGCGGAGGGCACAGCATGGCGCAGCTTCTTATTGAGGAGCGCCCCGAAACACTTGTTGTGCTGGGATTATTTGCCGCAAAATTTATATTCGGAGCATTCAGTTTCTGTTCCTCAGCCCCGGGCGGCACACTCTATCCCATGTGCATTTTAGGCGCATACGGCGGCGCCGCGTTTGCTCAGGGCGCCATTGCGCTTTGCGGATTAGACGCTGCTCTGTGGGAAGATTTTGCCGTGCTCGGAATGGCAGGGCTGTTTGCTTCTATTGTTCGCGCTCCTGTTACGGGTATAATCCTTGTTTTTGAAATAACGGGCAATATAAATACGCTTCTGCCGCTTGCCGTTGTAAGCCTGATATCCTACGCAGTTGCAAATTCGTTAGGAAGCACACCTTTCTACGCCGCTTTGCTCGAAAGAATAGCCGACGGAGAAAACGCCAAGGCAGAAGTCAAAAAGAGCGAGAAAGTTTTAAAAACGTATGTAATACCCACGGGAAGCCCCGCCGACGGCAAAACGATTGCCGAACTTGACTGGGGCAAACACTGCGTTATAGTTTCCGTTGAAAGAGGCGAAACGCCTATAACCCCCAAGGGCAACACAAAACTGCAGACGGGAGATGCGCTTGTGTTTATGATCAGTCAGCGCCGATTTGCTCAGAGCTGCAAAAAAATAGAAAATCTGATAAACGGAACTCAAAACGAATAAATATAACAAAAAAGAAAGCCGCCTGCCGCAGAAGATGCGGGAGACGGTTTCTCTATTTAGAAACGGAGATAAAATGTGCATTACCAAAGCGCAAGGCGGTTTAAAGGTTGGAGATACCCGAAACATTAAGGTTGGCATATTAAACGGATCACAAAAAACAGACCGCCTTGCATTTCAATTTTATCATATACAATAAAATTGTCAATAACAATTTTTATTTTTTTGCAATTTTCGCCTGTTTCAAGCCGTTTTTAAGCTCCATGCAATTCGATTTTTCGAATTTTATAAAAACAGACCGTTAAAACAGCAAGCATATAATTAATAAAAATACGCTCCTTTTGAAATCGAAAAATATTATCAATTTTTCAAAATCATACAAAAATCAGAAATTGATTTGCAAAAAGCAGAACAGCATGTTATAATTTTTCCATAATCTGCTTTCAGGTTAAATCAGGAGGGTTTCAAATTGAAAAGAGCCGAAAAAAGCAAAAAAAGCATTACCGAAATAATAAACGCGGCGATAAAACTTTATACAAAATCAGGAAGCCCGGATATATCCATAAACGAACTGTGCCGTGAAAACAATATTTCCAAAGGAAAATTCTATCACTATTTTTCTTCTAAAGACGACCTTTTTATCGTTGTATCAAGCTATATCGTTGACGATATATGCAAAGAGATAGAAAGCTTTGAGGTGGACGCAAACAAATCTCTTGAAGAAAATTTGAAACACTACTACTCTGAAAGAATAAACTACTGGATTGATCATCCCGAATACTCAATGATAGTTTATTATTTATTTTCTAACATCGATTATGAATTCAGAAAGGCTTTTCACCCGCTGAGGGTTAAATTTAACGCAAGTCTTAACACAAAGACCATGGAGATTCTGCACACGGCAAATATAAAAAAGAACTTATCAGACAGTGAACTTCTTGAAGTAATGAAAGTTGTTTATGACAGCTTGTTCCTGAACGATATGCATAAAATTGTTACTACTCAGCTTAAAGGCGACTATGCTCACGCTAATAAAATGAGCGAAGACCTTTTAGATCTTTACGGAAGACTTATCAACGTGCTTCTGCACGGAATAATTTCAGAAAATGCGCCGGAGGAATAACCCCCGGCGCATTCATTTTATAATACTTATGTACGCCCCGTCTGCGCGGGGCTTTTTATTTCTTGTTTTTTACAGCCGCTTGGCTAAATAATTCATTCCACTCCGCCGTCATAAACGGTAAAGCCGCATTTATAGGCGCTTGTGCCGTTTACCTTATAGATAACAAGGTACATGCCGTCCGTTTTTGTGGGGCAAAGGCACGCTTCATTCACGTCAAGGCTTCCCGCCTTTGATTTCTTTGCCGTATCGGTATAGACCGTTTCAACAGTTGAGCCGTTTTTATAGCTTCTGCCGCCCGACGGCGCATTAGTTACACCGCCGGCATATTTTACGAAACCGACCTTGTGCTTATCCGTGCCGTCAAGATCATACTGAACGCAGTAGCCGCTGCCTTTTTTGCCAAAGCATTTTGCGGTTTCACGCGGAGAAAGAGAACCTATCTCCTCCTTAAAATCACTGCGCGCGTAAACCTTTTCCGTTGTGGAGCCGTTCTGCCACTTTACGGAAGGAACATACGAACCAACCGAATTGGCTGAAGCCGCGCTGTCTTCCACCTTGCTGCGGTCTTTCGGGCGGAGCACGCCGTAAACATCATCATAATCATGTTTAATTCTGCTCATTTCCTTGCCGTTCCAGTTCTGGTCATAGGAATAGAAATACGAAACAGTGCCCTCTCCCGTGCAGATGGCAATATGGCCTGAACCGCCGCCTTTTTTGCCGTTCCACACCATAATATCTCCCTTTAAGGGAATAAATGACGCGGTGTTGCTTATCCTGTCAAACGCTTTTACAAGCTCTGTGTGTTTAGGATAATCAAGCCAGTAATACATAGCATCGCCCCATGAACCGGGCTTGATACCAAACACCTTGTCAAGATAAAGCTTTATAAGATCAACACACTGTGCGCCGTAAACGCCGTCATAATCCGTTGCTTTACCGTTATACGCCGCCACAAATTCGCTGTAATTCATACATTCGCCTCCGTGGTATCGGAGGTATTTGTTTCCGCCGCCTTGAGTTCAGGCAGGCTGATTACGGAAGTTAACAGAGAAAGCACTCCCGAAAGAACAGCCGCTGACGCAACCATTTCCCAGTTTACCTGACCGAGCGTCATTGCCGTTGTGCCTATACCCGCAACTGCGGACTGAGCCATAGTTCTTACTGCTCTGAGTCCCGCCGCTTTGAACCACGGCAGGAACTTGTTTTTAATCCATTCCTTCAAACTGATCTCCCTTTCTTTCAAGGGCATAAATTCTGCCCTCGTGATTTATCAGACTTTTCTGGTGTTCGCTGAGCCTTTCAAAAATGAGCCTGTGCTTATCAGCCGCCTTGCTTTTAAACTCGCTCAGTTCGCCCTCGTCCTTTTCCATCCTGAACACAAGATGATTTATTTTTTCGCTTAGCTGAGTCATTGCCTTTGTGTTTTTTGTGAGCGGCAGTGCAACAGTGCCTATAAGCCCCGCAATGGCTATCATAACAGTTACAACAGTCCATTCCATACTATTCACCGCCCTGCAGTTCCGCCAGCATTTGCATGGCATTTATCTTGTCTCGCAGCAGTTTTCGATGCTCACGAACAGGAGCGTATTCATCCTCGCTGAGGGCGCCGTCCGCAAATTTCAGGCATTTATAATCAGTTTCGCAAAGTTCCGTTTTAAGCTCTTTTATTTTTGACCGGTAATCAACGGGCAGGTTTTTGCATTTTTCCGAATCCTGCGCCACTGTTTCAACATAACAGCCGTTAACATACTTTTTCAAATCAGCACCCCCATACCTGAACAGCACTGCCTGCTCCGAGAACATATCCATCTGCATTTGCCGCAATCTTTATGCAGTTCATCTTTTTTCCGCCTGCAAAATGGGATATTCCTTCTCCTCGCACCGCTGAGCTCAAAGAGCTGTCTGGGTTAAGCGTATCCTGCGGCACACCCGAATAACCGTAAAAAGCATCTTTTTCCGTAAGCGCCGTAAGCCTTATTATGCTTGAAAAACTGCCGCCCTCAGGCTGAAAGATCTGCTGATGCGGCAGGGAGATATATTCTTCGCTTTCGCTGTTTACACAAAGCCTGCACTCTTCTGCGCTGTTATTAGCCGCACTGCCCTTTCCTCTTACAAGAATAAGAATGTTTTCAACGCTGAAAGGGTTTCCCTGTGCATCCTGCGTTATCTCAATTTCAGAAATATCTTCATCGGTTGTTATATCCGCAATGGTCTGCCAATTATTTAAAACAGGCATATCGCTTTCAATAGCGGCAAGCGCTTTTTTCACCGCTTTGTTCTGAACAGGGAATGTGCTTTCCTCGCTCAGTTCCGAATCCGCATCCCTGACCGAAAAAGTAAACACGCCGTGACTGCTGTCATAGCTGTCAACAACAACGATTTTGTTTAAGGCGCTTTGTCCTTTATCGATAATAGGCTGAAAAATGTTTACAAAAGCAATAAAGCTCTGGATAACTTCATCAAACGAATAACTATAAGGCTCTTTATCGCCGCCGCTAACAGGCGACACGCTCACTTTTATATCATCACCTATCGAGATTATATATGTGAACGCCCGATTCACATCGTTATATTCGTTTGACATACCGAAGATTATCAATGCGTTGGTGGCGCAGTAAAAAGGCTTATAAAAATCAAGCTCCGATATAACGGAAGCCTCCTGCCCCTGAGCTCCAACCTGCACCCAGCCCACTCCGGTAGTGCAATAATAACCGTAATTCTGAATTATATACGGCTCATCTTCAGTACCCGGCTTGATGCTTGTGAACGCACCGTCTCCTTTTTCGCCCTGCGGAATAACAAAATCCAGCACGGCAGCATTAGGAGTACCGCTGTTGCTTACGGAGGCGGAAGTTCCCGGCAGGGCTGTGGTTACAGAGCCGACTGTTATAGTTGCCGCCTCTCCGTCATTTCCCGCCGGGCCCTGTGCGCCTGTATCGCCCTTTTCACCCTGCGGGCCTTGCTCGCCCGGGTCGCCTTTCTCACCCTGCGGGCCTTGCTCGCCTGTGTCGCCTTTCTCACCCTGCGGGCCCTGTGCGCCTGTGTCGCCTTTCTCTCCCTGAGGGCCTTGCTCGCCCGGGTCGCCCTTATCGCCCTTTTCTCCTTTGAACTTTCCGCTGTCCGCATCGGATTTAAGCTGAGCCGCAAGCGACTGCGCGCTCTCTGCCGCCGAAACAGCATCCGCCGCAAGGGCAACTATCTGCTGATATTGAGTTTCCTCCGGCTCCTGCTGAGGTTCGCCGCCGTATACTGCTTTTCTGTTCAGCACGGAAACAGCGGCAGTGGTTATCCTGTAATCTTCCTTTTCACCTACAACGGAAAAGCTGAAATATCCGTCCTCCTCAAGCACTGCTGAAGGAACAAGGCATCTGTCATCATTAAGAACAACGCTGTATACATCCCCGCCCGAATCGGACTTGAAATGAGCCGTTTTTACAAGACCCTGCCATTCGGGAGTAGTGAAACTGAACAAACATTCAAGGCAGTTTTCACTATGCTGAGCGGAATATGCGGCGCTGACTATCGACTGCCGCTGTCCGCTGACCTCAATCTCTATAATCATACTCCGTTTCCCCTTCAAGAGGGCATACCCGCAGCCGTAACGGCGCCGGGCAGACCCCGCTTTTTTCTAAGGCGGAACGGTATTTTTTGTTTTACGCGGGAGCGGATATATCCGCCCATGACATTCTATGAATGCGCGAAAAATAAGTTAATACCGCAAACGCCCTTACCCTGCCGCCGCCCCATGGCAGGATAACGCCCGCAACCGTACACCCGCGGAAACGCCGCCGCGCTTTTGCGCATGCGTACAGGGCGCGCCGTGCCGTCCGCCGACGGCATGGCTTAAATTAAAAGACGGCCGCCGCGGAATAACCGCGGATAGCCGTTTCGATTACTGATATTACACACGCTTTCACTGCACGTCAACATAAAAACAAAAACACCCCGAAGCTTTCGCTCCAGGGTGTAATTTTTAAGACTGTTGAATTTTTCGGTTTTGTTTTCATACCCGAAACAGGGTATCAAAACCCATTTTCCGAGTATATGTTTTTATGCGTTTGCTCCTCTTATGGCGTCTTTCATGGATTTTACGTATTCATAAACTTTCTGGGGAGCGTTTTTGCCGTTTTCGGCAACTATTTCAACGATTGCCGAGCCCACTATAATGCCGTCCGCATACTTGCAGACATCAGCCGCCTGCTGCGGTGTGTTTATTCCGAAGCCGACTGCAACAGGCACATCCGTAACCGCCTTAACCGCATCGGTAATAGATTTAAGGTCTGTTTTTATCTCACTTCTCATGCCTGTAACGCCGAGGGAGGACACCTCATAAATAAAGCCCTTTGCGTCCTTTGCTATCATCTGTATTCTGCTTTCGCTTGTGGGAGCTATAAGAGAGATAACGTCAATGCCGTATTTATCCGCAACACTGCTTAATTCTTCCTTTTCCTCATACGGCAAATCGGGAACGATAACGCCGGAGATACCGCTTTTGCTTGCTCTTTTGAGGAACTTATCATATCCGTATTTAAAGAGCACATTAAGATAAGTCATAAACACAAGCGGCACATCGATTTCCTTTGAAACCTCTGCCGCAAGGTCTATCACTTTATCCGTTGTAGTTCCCGCCTGAAGCGAGCGCAGATCTGCCTCCTGAATAACAGGGCCCTCCGCAATGGGGTCTGAAAACGGAATGCCTATCTCGATAAGATCACAGCCGCCGCGCGCCATTTGTATCATTACTTCTTTGCTTGTTTCAAGATCGGGATCGCCCGCCGTAACAAAACCTATAAATGCTTTGGAATTTTCAAAAGCCTTTGAAATATTACTCATATATCTCTTTCCCCCTGTATCTTGCAATAGCGGCAACATCCTTGTCGCCTCTGCCCGAAAGGCAGCAGATAATAATATCATCCTTGCTCATCTGCGGCGCCATTTTCATTACGTGAGCCACGGCGTGAGCGCTTTCAATGGCGCAGATTATGCCCTCTGTTTTGGCAATATACTCGAATGCGTTTACCGCCTCATCATCAGTAATGGCAACATACTGTGCTCTGCCGATATCCTTGAGATTTGCGTGTTCAGGGCCTACGCCGGGATAATCAAGGCCCGCCGAAATGCTGTAAACGGGTGCAATCTGGCCGTATTCATCCTGGCAGAAATATGACTTCATGCCGTGGAAAACGCCGAGCGTGCCCGTTGCCATGGTGGCGGCAGTCTCTTTAGTGTCAATTCCTCTGCCCGCCGCTTCACAGCCTATAAGAGCAACGTCCTTGTCATTTATGAAGTTATAGAACATACCGATAGCGTTTGAGCCGCCGCCTACACACGCCACAACAGCGTTTGGAAGCCTGCCCTCTTTTTCAAGTATCTGCTCACGGGCCTCACGGCTTATAACGCTCTGAAAATCACGAACAATGGTGGGGAACGGGTGCGGGCCCATTACAGAACCGAGCACATACAGTGTATCGTCCACTCTTGACACCCACTCACGCATAGCTTCGTTTACGGCGTCCTTGAGCGTCTGGGTGCCTGTTTCAACAGGATGTACCTTTGCGCCGAGAAGTTCCATGCGGTAACAGTTGAGCGCCTGCCTCTGAGTATCCTTTTTACCCATAAATATCTCGCACTCAAGACCCATGAGCGCCGCCGCCGTTGCGGTTGCAACGCCGTGCTGACCTGCTCCCGTTTCGGCTATAACCCTCGTTTTGCCCATTTTTTTGGCAAGCAGGCACTGACCCAGAACATTGTTTATCTTGTGTGCGCCTGTGTGATTTAGATCTTCACGCTTAAAATAAATTTTAGCGCCGCCCAAATCTTTAGTCATATTCTCCGCGTAATAAAGCAGTGAGGGGCGGTTTGCGTAATCCCTCAAAAGGGTGTTCAGTTCCTCCACAAACTCGGGATCGTTTTTATAATGCTCATACTGCTTTTCAAGGTTTATAACCTCATTCATAAGTGTTTCGGGTATATACTGCCCGCCGTGTATTCCGAATCTGCCTTTACTCATATCTTGCCATCTCCATAAATCTTTTTATTTTTTTATAATCTTTATACCCGTTTGTTTCAACGGAGGAAGAAACATCCACCGCAAACGGCTTTGCCGTATCTATTGCCTGTTTCACATTGCTTTCGGATATTCCGCCCGCAAGGAAAAACGGTTTATCTGTTTTGGGAATATTGCTCCAGTTAAACGCCCTTCCCGTGCCTGTGCCCGAATCAAACAGAAAATATTCAACGTCATATTTATCCAAATCATCTGGCTCGCCGTGTGAGCAGTTGAAATATTTTATAATGGGCGCTTTTATCATTTTGCAGTATTCGGGGCTTTCATCGCCGTGAAGCTGCGCAATGTCTATCACACTGCTCTCAAAAAGTAAATTAATTTTGTCTGCGCTGTCATTCACGAAAACACCGACCGTCTTTATACCGCCGCCGAGCCTTTTTTTAAGCCTCGCCGCCGTTTCGGGAGTTATGCTTCGTCTGTAACCCTCCGTCAGCACAAAGCCTATATAATCGGGATGAAGTGAATTTGCAAAATCAATATCCTCATCCCTGCGCATTCCGCAAATCTTAATCTTTGCCACCTTTAAGTTCCCTCATCTTTGCGCCTGTATCGTCTGCCCTCATAAGCGTTTCGCCTATGAGCACGGCGTCTGCGCCGCTCTTTTCTATATTCTCAATATCCCGCCGTGTTTTCACACCGCTTTCAGATACGAAAAGCACGCCGTCGGGCACTGCCGCCCTGAGCCTTGCTGAATTTTGAGTGTCCACAGAAAAATCACGCAGATTTCTGTTGTTCACGCCGACTACTCTTGCGCCCGCTCTGAGAGCTGTGTTTATTTCGCTTTCATCGTGCGCCTCAACAAGAGCGCTCATGCCGAGGGAGTTGCAGATATCAATATACTCCATAAGCGTTTTTTCGTCAAGAAGCGAGCATATCAGCAGTACCGCGGAAGCGCCGAGCAGCTTTGCCTCGTATATCTGATAATCGCACACCGTAAAATCCTTTCTCAATACAGGGATATTCACGGCAGAAACAATCTCGCTCAGATACCTGTCACTGCCCATAAACCATTTTGGCTCCGTAAGGCAGGAAATGCAGTCAGCGCCTGCCGCCTCATATTTGAGCGCTGTTTCAAGATAGGGGAAATCTTCACTTATCACGCCTTTTGACGGGCTTGCTTTTTTGACTTCGCAGATAAAAGAAAGCCCGTTTTTGGCTATTGCCTTTTCAAACTCAAAGCCGCCTTTTTTTAGACTTAACGCCTGTGCCTTTACTGCGGTGTACGGCTTTTCTTTCATTATCAGTTCATATCTCTGCCGTGTGTTTTCGGCAATGATGTTCAGAATATCCTTACTCATTTGTTATCCTTACAAAATCCTCAAGCGCCTTTAACGCTTTTTTGGAATCTATTGCCTTTTCGGCTTCTTTCATTGCCTGAGCAAGTGTTATGCCGCCTTTCTGAGCAACATATATGCCTGCACCGGCATTCATTATTACGGCAAGCCTCTGAGCATAAGTGCCGCCGCCCGAAAGCACATCTTTTGTGATAGCGGCATTCTCTGCGGGGGTGCCGCCCCTGAGTTCTTCCTTACTGCATCTCTCATATCCGAAATCCTCGGGTGTGATGTTGTAAAACTCTATATTGCCGTTTCTGACCTCCGCCACACTCGTTTCGCCGCAGGCGCTGACTTCATCAAGGCAATCATTGCCGTATACGACAAGCGCATCGGTTACGCCGAGCTTTACGAGGGCATTAGCCACTTTTTCAACAAAATCTTTGCTGAAAACGCCGAGCACCATCATTTTCGCCCCTGCGGGATTTGTAAGAGGGCCGAGAATATTAAACACCGTTCTGATGCCTATCTCTTTTCTGACGGGGCCCACATATTTCATTGCGCTGTGGTATTTCTGAGCAAAAAGGAAACTGATGTTATCCTGCTCAAGCGCTTTTTCCATAACCTCGGGCTGTGCCGTAATATTTACGCCGAGAGCCTCAAGGCAGTCCGCCGCGCCGCTGCTTGATGACGCCGCGCGGTTGCCGTGCTTTGCAATCTTTACGCCTGCACCCGCAAGCACGAATGCCGCCGTGGTGGAAATGTTAAAGCTCTGCGACTTGTCGCCGCCCGTGCCTACTATATCAAGTGTTTCGCAGTCCGTATCCATTTTGAGCGCTCTGCTTCGCATACCGTCCGCACAGCCTGCAATCTCCTCATCCGTTTCGCCCTTCATGGCAAGAGCCGTAAGGAAAGCGGAAACAATTTCAGGCGTACAATTGCCGCTCATTATCTCTTCAACTGCTGTTTTTGCTTCGTTATATGAAAGGTCCTCTTTTGAGGCTACCTTTGAAAGTAATGTTTTAATCATAACTGTCCTCCAGAAAATTCTCAATAATCTTGCCGCCGAGCGGTGTAAGCACCGATTCGGGGTGAAACTGTAATCCGTAAATCGGATAGCGGGTGTGTTCTACCGCCATAATTTCATCATCTGCGTATGCCGTAACTCTGAGGCAATCGGGGAGCGACGCACCGTCTGCCGCAAGCGAATGATAACGCGCCGCCGCAAATTTCTGAGGCAAACCTCTGAATATTGCGCTGTCTGCTACTTTTTCACATTCGCACTGTCTGCCGTGCATAAGCTGCTTTGCGTAGGTTATCCTGCCTCCGAAAGCTTCGCATATAGCCTGATGGCCAAGGCATACTCCAAGTATTTTTGATTTTCCGGAACGCCATCGCACAGCCTCCTCCGAAATTCCCGCGTCTTTCGGTGCGCCGGGACCGGGTGAGATTATTATGTGCGACGGGTTTAATTTATCTATCTCTTTAAGCGTTATCTCATTATTTTTTACAACCTTTATTTCTTTTCCTAAAGCGCCTGCAAGCTGGTAAAGATTGTATGAGAACGAATCGTAATTATCAATCAGCAGTACCATCGCTCTCACCTCCGCTTATTTCAAGCGCCTTCAGGACGGCACGTGCCTTGTTTTTACATTCTGCATTTTCCTTTTCGGGCACTGAATCTGCTACTATGCCTGCACCAGAGCGCACATAAACGCGCCCTTTTTTGGCGTAGGCGAGCCTTATTGCAATACAGATATCAAGATTTCCTGAAAAATCTATATATCCTGCACCGCCGCCGTAAATTCCGCGCCTGTTGTTTTCAAGGCTGTCAATTATCTGCATTGCCCTGAGCTTAGGCGCGCCCGAAAGTGTGCCTGCGGGAAGCACTGCATCAACGGCGTCAACAGCGTCATAGCCGTTGTCAATTTCCGAGGTAACTTCGGAACCGATGTGCATAACGTGGCTGAATTTCAGAATGTTCATATATTTCTGAACTTTTACACTGCCGAATTTGCTTATCTTTCCCAAATCGTTTCTGCCGAGGTCAACAAGCATATTGTGCTCCGCAAGTTCTTTTTCGTCCTCAAGCAGTTCTTTTTGAAGTTTTTCGTCCTCACTCTCGTCGGCGCCTCTTTTTTTTGTACCCGCAAGGGGGTAGGTGAAAAGCCTGCCGTCTTTGAGTTTTACAAGCGTTTCGGGAGACGCGCCCGCAAGCTCTATATCACCTGAAGAAAAGTAAAACATATAAGGACTTGGGTTCAGCCTGCAAAGTTCTCTGTACGTGTAAAACAGCGATCCTTCAAATTCCGCCTCATATCGGTTTGAAAGGACAACCTGAAAAATATCGCCTTCCTTTATGTGCTCCTTAGCTTTGAGCACCATTTCACCGTATTGCTCTGCGTCAAAAAGCGGTTTCATAGCGGATTTAAGGCGAGGTTTTTTAAGCCGTGCGGACTCGCCGTTTTCAAGTATTCCGCGCATTATCTCAATTTCCCTGCACGCCGCTTTATAATTTGCCTGCGGTTCATCTGTTCTCATATTGGCTATCAGGAATACCGTGCCTTTTTTGTTGTCAAACGCAAGCACCTTATCAAACAGCATCAGGTCAACATCTTTGAAATGAGCGTCATCCTGTGACTGCGGCTCAAATCCTTTAACTGAGTATCTTGCGTAATCATAGCCGAAAAACCCTACCAGCCCGCCCGTAAAATCGGGAAGCGCATCATTTTTGGGGCTTCTGTAATCCTCAAGTATCTGCCTGATATATTTCTGAGGACTTGAGCTGAAACGGCGCACGCCGAAAGCGTCTGTAATTTTGACCTCATAATTGCGGCAGCTTATTTCAAGCTTCGGGTCATACCCCACAAAAGTGTATCTGCCGTGGTTTTCTCTGTCCTCGCACGATTCCAGCATATAGCAGTGAGAGCTTACATTTTTGAATTTCAGCAGTGCCTCTGCGGGAGCCGTATCTGTTTTTAACTCGCTGTAAACAGGCACCGAGCCGAAATTGCGTGCCTCTTTTACAGCCTGCTCCATTGACGGATAAACAGCCATAAAATCTCCTCCGTAAAATTTGAATTTTGCAGAGAAAAGGCCGCTGAAAAACAAAAAGCCCCGGCAGTATACTGCATAGCAATATACTGCCGGGGACGAATAAATTCGCGGTGCCACCCCGTTTTGCGGATAAAAATCCGCACTCTCTGCAAGGTACCAACATACCTCCGGCCACTGACGCAGACCTCGCGTTGCGTGATACTCGGCAAAAATGCCTTTGAACGCACCCTCAGCGGTCCATTTAGCAAGCCGTTTACTGCCGCTTTCCAGCTGCCGCGGCTCTCTGTGAGTTCGTATCCTGCTTTTATCTCCGCCTCATCGGTTTAGGGTATTTAGTTTATTTGTAGTTATAATATCAAAGTTCTGACTTATTGTCAAGCATAAAGAAATACTTTTTTATAATATTACTGTTACCAGCCCAGACGCACGATTGTGATATCGCAGCTGCCTGCGCCGCCCTTTAATGCCGCCGCATGACCTTCGGGAGTATAGATATCTATTCTGCCCGTTTGTGAAAGTCTGCTGCCGCCGCGGTCAACTACCGTGTAGTTAGTACCGTCCACATTGATTACTGAGCCAAGCGGAAGCCAGTTGCACGCAACATAATACGGGTTTGGCATTCCTGTATATACTTTTTTACCTGATGCCGTTACGCCGTTTGACTTACCGCAGCATTTTGCGCAGGAGCAGTAATGTGTGTATTTACCCTTGATTTTCTGACCAAGTGTATAGCCGTTTTTGCTCTGCACACCGTTTGGTGTAACATCAGCGGCCTTTGTGCCTACATATTTAACCTCTGTTACAGGCTCTTTTGTAACAGCTGAGGAAAGCTCCTCTCTTGACTGCTCTTCGCCGTTAACATAAGTTATCTTATAGGTAACAAGCCTTTCGCCGTCAACACCCTCGGTCTCAATTCTTGAATCGCCGATCTCCATTGAAGAATCGGTTTTTGTGGTAGTATCATAATCAATTGTTTCCGTTACGGTTACGGTCTTTGTTTCCATTCTGTAAACGGTAATCTGCATACCGTCCGTTACCTCGGTATCTGATGCCGGCTCTGTGTAGTCACTGCCGCCGAGGGTTATGCCTGCAAGAGAAATAATATCTGCAACCGTACCGCCGGAAACATTTATATCATATGTTTCGCCATCCGCAGAAACGGATACCTTAATAGGAGCGGAAACCAAAATTACCATTCCGTTTACAACAGCTTCGTCATTCTGATAGTTGACAGCGCTGTTGATTCCCTGAATACCGATCTCGGCAAGAGCCTCGCCTACGGTATCTGCGTAAACATCATACGGCGTGATAATATCGCCGAGCTGGATATTTACGGTATTTAATCTGTCCACCACTATGGTGCCGCCCTCGCCCGCTGTGAAGCCCGCTATATTGAGCCTGTCATTAGCGCCGAGAGTAATGTTTGCCTCATTAAGGATTTCGATAGGTTCTGTTTCTTCCGTCGCGACCGTAAACTGCTTGCCGTTATCATCAATAACAACATTATACTGCGCTGCCATGCCTGCGAATGCGGTTGTGGCAAATATGCAGAAGATAAGCACGAACGCGATTACCGCTGTCGCCACTGCTTTTGTTACATGTTTGAACGGCGAAGCGTTTGATTCATTAATCATCTTAATCTCCTTTGTTTGCACTTGAGCCATAATATTGGCTGTGCTGAATGTTAGCGCAATCATTTTGTATTTGAACTGCCGAAAGCCGTTCATAATGATTCCGCCGGCGGAATTTTTCCGCCTTCAGAGCCTGTGTTTTATTAGAACACACGCTGCTCTGCCTTTAGTATTTCTCAAGCTTTTGGCATTATAGTTATTTTTGCATAATGTGTCAAGCCGAATAAATCGGCTTTTTTGTGCACTTTGCACAAGACACCAAAAGGTTACATCGCTGTAACTTTTATGCAAACCCAACATCTTGTGGTTTTTTGTTTTAACGATTTATCGTGTTAAAGTGTTTTTTTGGGCATTTTAAAAGAAATCGCAAACAGCTTCTTTATAATTTTGTAACTTTTTAGAACTGAAAATTTTAAAACAACAATATATTGTGTAGTTTTGCAGTAATATGGCATTTCCATGTCAATATATAGGCTTAACTTTTGTAACCTTTTTTGAATAAACTTCTGAAAAAATCATATATATAATAGGTATAATATTATCTATATTATAATATATAATAAAGATAAGTATTTTCACGCCGATTCAGCCCCCCTGATGCCGTGCCTCAGAGGGCATTTTCTTTTTGTGATTGACAATGAAATACCTATAATATATAATATGACATAGAAAAAATCTGTCTCAGTAGCTCAGTTGGATAGAGCGACCGCCTCCTAAGCGGTAGGTCGGAGGTTCGAATCCCCTCTGGGACGCCACATCGCCGCGGACTTATACAGTTCACGGCGATTTTTTATGCCCAAAAGTGAGTTAAACATATCAATATAATGCTCAAAGCGCAGTAAAAAAGCCCGCAGGCAGTG